>JADMIO011385344.1_pt1 | contig 51597 bp, 47 predicted proteins | sample 8958161 | NCBI WGS metagenome assembly JADMIO01 (sample SAMN16585339, study PRJNA669376) | soil metagenome | isolation source: Crop rotation soil | place: USA: Cullars Rotation, Alabama | collected 2011
GCGACAACTTGTCCACGTGGAATTCTAAGCTTAGGATCCCAATGTGCTGGAAAGACGAAATCCTAATCGATTTCCATGATCGCATTAAAAGCATCACCCGCGGATTTGGCTCCATGGATTACGAACATGACGCCTATCTCGAGTCCCACATGGTCAAGCTTGAGATGTTGGTCAATGCCGAACCCGTGGATGCCTTCTCCTGCATCGTCCATCGGGACAAAGCCGAGTTCCGCGGCCGCGCTCTCGCGGCCAAGCTCAAGGAAGTCATCCCCAAGCAGCAATACCAAGTGGCCATTCAGGGCGCCATCGGTGGAAAGATCATTGCTCGTGAAACCGTTAGCGCCATGCGCAAGGATGTGACCGCCAAATGTTACGGCGGTGATATTTCCCGGAAGCGCAAGCTCCTCGAGAAACAAAAAGAAGGCAAGAAGCGCATGAAGTCCTTCGGCTCAGTCAATATTCCCCAGGAAGCCTTCATCGAAGTCCTTAAGACCTAAGCATGAACACCGAAGGGCACAGGGCAGGGGACATCTGCATACCTGGTTTGCAGTGTAACCATGACCCCCGCCCTCGCCCGTCCATCACCTGACTATGCTCACCTATTTTTCCCGGAACGCGCGGCACTCCCGGCAGATGCTCAAGCATGTGCATAAGATCCTCAGCGCCCAGCGCGATATTCTCTCGGCGGAAGCGATTCGCAACGTTGAGAATGCCATGCGGGAGCTCCAGGATGCCTTGCGGGCAAAGGCTCAACCGAATGCGTTGGAGCCGAAAATGACGGGACTCGAAGCCGCCGCAAACAAGTGGCTCAAGTCCTATCCTAACCCGGGCTTGAGGGAAAATGTCGAGGTGCTGCTGGTCGCCATCGCCGTCGCCATGGGCATCCGCACTTTCTTCGTCCAACCGTTCAAGATTCCTACTGGCTCGATGCAGCCCACGCTCTACGGCATTACCTCTACGCCGGATACGAGCAAGAGCGAATTAAATACCGAGGATTTCAAAATCCCGAACTCTTTCGCCGCTTTTTTCGAATTCTGGTTCAGTGGTGTGAGCTACACGCATCGCGTGGCCAAGGCGGATGGCGTTTTGAATCTGGAGGCATCTGACCAGGGTCCGCGCAAATTTCTGTTGTTCAACCTCAAGCAGACCATCGTGGTTGGCAACGAAGCCTATACCATTTGGTTTCCTCCGGACGATATGTTGCGCCGTGGTGGTTTATACCCCGGGAAGCAATTCAAGGCCGGTGAAGATATAATCAAGCTAAGGGTTGTCAGCGGCGACCATCTCTTTGTGGACCGCTTTACCTACAATTTCCGCCATCCGAAGCTGGGTGAAATCATTGTTTTTGAGACCACGGGCATTCCTGGCTTGCCTCCGGATCAATTCTATATCAAGCGGTTGGTGGCCCTCAGCGGCAACCACGTCCGGATTCTGAACGATCGGCATTTGGTGCTGGATGGGAAACGGCTGGACAGCAGCACTCCGCATTTCGAGCACGTCTATTCCTTCGCGACCAACGCGCCGGCTCGGGAAAGCACCTATTCAGGGCACGTGAATGATGTGATTGCCCGCGACCACGGATTTGGCCCCAATCAGTTGGCGAGAAATTTTCCTGATGAAAACACCGAGTTTGTGGTTCGGCCTAACCATTATATGGTCATGGGTGATAATACTCTGAACAGCAGCGATTCGAGAACCTGGGGAGATTTTCCTCAGGAGAAGGTCATCGGCCGCTCGTTTTTCGTTTATTGGCCAATCGGAGCCCAGGATGGCCGGGCCAGCCGATTTGGCTGGGGCCACCGATAATTGATGATCCTAACGCAGATTTGAGCGGGTCCCAGCCGTGTTAACTATTACGCACAATATTTGTTATATTTAATACAGCCGTCTCCGCCCGCTCACCTGTTCAGAACTTCTTCATAGACGATTCGATATTCCTCGGCCGTCCGATCCCACGAGAAATCGGCCTGCATTCCATTTTCTCGGTAATGTCTTAAAATGTCTGCATCCTGGTAGATCACCATCGCTTTCCGGATGGCCTTGGCGAGGGCCCGCACCGAGAACTCCTCGAACTTGATCCCGTTGGCATGATCCGCGTCCTCGCTGATGTCTACCACGGAGTCGTCCAGTCCGCCGGTCATTCGCACGATGGGAATCGTCCCGTAGCGCAGGCTGTACATTTGGTTCAGGCCGCAAGGCTCGTAGCGGGACGGCATGAGGAAGAAATCGGAACCGGCCTCGATCCGGTGAGACAATCCCTGGTCAAAACCGATTCGCACGGCGACTTTCTCCGGATATCGCTTCGCCAGCTTCACGTAGGCTGATTCGTAGTCCGAGGAACCACTGCCCAGCAGCACGAATTGAATGTTCGCCGCGAGCATCTCCTCCAGAGCGCCTAATTGGATGTCCACGCCTTTTTGCTCGGCCAGCCGCGTGATGTTGCCGAATAACGGCACATTGGAGTCAACCGGCAAGCCGTATTCCTTTTGCAACTCTGCCTTGTCGATGGCTTTGCCTTCCAAAGCCGCCGCCGTGTAGCTGTGTTTCAGGTGAGGATTGGTTTGCGTGTTCCATTCCTCGTAATCCACGCCATTGAGGATTCCGTACAAAACCTCCTGGCGGTGCCGGAGCACGGCGTCGAGCCCACAGCCGTGCGTGCCCGTCATGATTTCACGGGCGTAGCGCGGGCTCACGGTGGTGATGGCGTCCGAGTAAACGATCCCGGCCTTCATGCAATTGAGGTGCGCGTAGAATTCCAAGCCGTGATAGTTGTAATAGTCCAGGGGCAGGTTCGTAAGCGGGTAATCCGCTCCGGGAAAGTTGCCCTGATAAGCCAGGTTGTGAATGGTATAAACGGTCCGCGGGCTGGTGCCCCAGCCTTCGGTGAGTCTCTCGTGGAGGATAAACACGGGGACCAACCCCGTTTGCCAGTCGTGCACATGCACGATTTCCGGTTTCCAGGGCAGGTGCCGGGCCAAGTGCGCCACGCATTTCGAGAAGTAGATGAAGCGCTGGGAATTGTCCGCATAGTCCACGCCGCCTTCCGTGTAGAGACTCGGGCGAAAATAGAATTCCGGCTGTTTGATGAAGTAGACCGTCAGCCCCGGGCTGGGCTGCAGGGACCATACTTCCGCCTGGACCCGACGGGCACCGAGGGGCAGGGCGAGGCCGATGTCTGTCTGCACGAGGTTCGGATACTTCTCCAAAATTCCGCTATAGAGCGGGGTGACCAAACCAACCTCGTGCCCTGCCCTCCCTAAAGTCTTGGCGAGCGCGCCCACCATGTCGGCTAGTCCGCCGCTCTTGGAATACGGATGCACCTCGCTGCTGGCGATCAGGATTTTCATGCCTCGGGGTTGTGGGAAACGGGATGGCGGCTAATCACTTTGAGCCCGCTGTGATGCGATCGGTTTTGAGATAGGGCTGCAAGGGTTCCGGGATCAGAACGCTGCCGTCCGGCTGCTGCCACGTTTCGAGCAGCGCCACGAACAGTCGCGCCAGCGCCGTGCCGCTCCCGTTCAGGATATGCGGGAAGATATTGTCGCCTTTTTCATTCTTGAAGCGCAGATTCATGCGCCGCGCCTGGTAATCCTCGCAGTTTGAGCAGCTCGATACCTCCAGAAATTGCGCCTGACCGGGCGCCCAGACTTCGATGTCGTAGGTCATCGCGCTGGCAAAACCCATGTCTCCCGTGCAAAGCTGAATCACCCGGTAGTGCAAACCCAGCAGTTGCAGCACTTTCTCCGCGTTGGCCACCAGCTTCTCCAATTCCGCATATCCCACCTCCGGACGCACGATCTTGATCAATTCCACTTTGTCGAATTGATGCACTCGAATCATGCCGCGTGTCCCCACGCCGGCGGCGCCGGCCTCCGCTCGGAAACACGGGCTGTAAGCGCAATAGAAAATGGGCAATTGGCTTTCCTTAAGGATTTCCTCCCGGTGGATATTCGCCACCGGCGCTTCCGCGGTCGGGAGCAGATACAGTTTGCCCAGCGTCTTCCCGTCCTGGCCCTCCTGCACCGCGTAGGCCTGGTCTTCAAACTTCGGGAACTGGCCCACGCCGACCATGCAATCCCGGCTGATGATGTAGGGCGGCGAGACTTCGGTGTAGCCGTGTTCGCGCGTATGCAGATCCAGGAGAAACGCGATCAGCGCCCGCTCCAGTTTTGCCCCCCAGTTCGTGTAAAGTAGGAAGCCGCTGCCGGAAAGCTTCGTGCCGCGGGCGAAGTCAACCAACTGCAGAGACTCACAGAGTTCCACATGGGACTTCGCCTTGAATGCATGCGTCTTCTTTTCACCCCAAACCCGGACCTCTGGGTTGTCCGCGGCCGTTGTGCCCTTGGCCACGTTTGGGTGAGGCATGTTCGGCAAGCGCAGAAGCAGTTCATCGCGCGCGTTCTCGACCTCGGCGACGTGCCTGTCGAGCGACGTGATCTGATCGCCGATCGTTCGAGTTTCGGCTTTCTTTGCTTCGGCGTCCTCGGCCTTCTTCTGGGCCATGAGGGCACCGATCTCCTTGGAAACCCGATTCTTCAGCGCCTTGAGATGTTCCGTCTCCGCGAGCAGTTTCCGCCGTTGCTCATCCAAACGCAGGACTTCGTCGATCCTGGCTTCGTCCCCTGCCCCCCGGGACGACAGGCGTTCCCGGACATAATCCGGCTTCTCGCGAATGACTTTGATGTCAAGCATCGCCCGATTATAGAAACGATGCCCTTGCGAGCAAGAATGAACGCCGTTTTCCGCTAGCGATAAATCTGCGCGTCCGGTTCTTTGCCGGGCAACAAGCGCGAGCTGTCTTGATTGAAGCGGTCGCCGCCACGCCCGAAATCCGTGCCTGGATCATACGCAGGTCCGCGATACACCGGCCCGCTGCTGCCTTGGCCGTAGACCATATTGTCCGTGTTGCTCGTGCCTCCCCGTGGCGAGGAGCATCCCATCAGCAATCCGGTCGCCAGCGATGCCAGAAATAATCTTTTCATATTACCAAGATATTCCTGCTCGGCGCTACAACAATGGGCCAGACACCTCCCCTGCCCTGCCGGTCTCTTACACCAGGCTCTTCGCCTTCGCAAGCGCCTCGTCCAGCTTGGCGGCATCCTTGCCCCCGCCCCGCGCGTTGTCGGGCTTCCCGCCGCCTTTGCCGCCGACGATCGGAGCGATCGTTTGGATAATCTTGCCCGCTTGCACCCTGGCCGTGAGATCGGCAGAGACCGTGGCCACCAGGGCGACGGCTCCATTGTTCACGCCACCGAGCACGACGACGCCCTTGAACTGGCCTTTAAGTGCATCCGCCACACCTTGCAGATAATCGCCCTCCGCCGCGCCCAGGTTCTCGACGATGGCGCGCACGCCGTTGATCTCCTGCGCCCTGGCCACCAGCTCGCGGGCGCAATTCGCAGCTTCCTTCTGCTGAGCGGCCTTGAGCTGCCTCTCCAGGTCCTTTTGCTGAAGGAGCAAGGCCTCGAGCTTCTTTTCCAGCTCGAGCACAGGTGAATTGAGCCTTCCAGCAATGGATTTAATTAGCTCAAGCTGTTGGTTAGCCAGTTGATAGGCCTGCATCCCGGACACGGCTTCGATGCGGCGCACGCCGGCCGCGATCGCGTTTTCGCCTGCAATTCGAAACAGCCCGATCTCGCCGGTGGCCCGGGTATGGGTGCCGCCGCAAAGCTCCATGGAATAACCGTTGAGCCCTTTGGCCTGACCGCCGATCTGGACCACTCGAACCATGTCCCCATATTTGTCGCCGAAGAACTGCATCACATCCTTGCGACCCTTCACGTCATTGTAAGGTACCTCAGTCCAGCTCACGGACGCATTCTCGAGGAGCCGTTCATTGACGAGTTTCTCGATGTCCGCGACCTGTTGTGGCGTCAGGGCCTGCGAATTGAAATCGAATGTCAGTTTGTCCGGCCCCACGAAAGAGCCCTTTTGTGAGGCTTCCTGACTGACGACTTCGTGCAAGGCCCAGTGGAGCAAATGCGTGACCGTGTGATGGCGTTGGATCGCGTTGCGGCGATCCCGATCCACGCTCAGTTCCACTTCCGTCCCGGCCATGGGACCATCCTTGTCCGCCAGAAAATGCAGCCAGGTATTGCCATGCTTCTGGGTGTTCACCACCCTCCAAAGCTGGCCGCCCGCGGTGATCTCGCCGGTGTCACCCACTTGACCGCCCATCTCGGCATACGCCGTGGAGGTGTCGAGAACGACAGCCGTTTTGTCCTTCACGCCCAGCACTTCGACCACTTTAGTTTTAGCGACGAGTTCGTCATAGCCGATAAATCGAGTTGGAGTCGTGGTCTCGATTTGGGAAAGCTCGATCACTTCCTTCTTCTGCGCTTTGCGCGCTCGGGCTTTTTGCTCATCCATCAACTTCTCGAACCCCGAGACATCAACGGTGAGCCCTCGCTCTCTCGCCATCAGTTCGGTAAGATCGAGCGGAAATCCCTGTTCATCGTAAAGCTTGAAAGCGAATGCCCCGGAGACATTTCCTTTGGCAGCAGCCTCATTGAAAAGGCCAATGCCTTTATCCAGCGTCTTGTTGAACGCTTCCTCCTCGATGCGGATGGTCTCCTGCACCTGCTGCTTGCGCGCCCGGATCTCAGGGAAGACATGCCCCATATTCTCCGCCAGCACATCGACGAGTTTGTAAAAGAAGGGTTGATGGAAACCCAGGGTGCGGCCGTATTTCACGGCGCGACGCAGGATTCGGCGGAGAACGTAGTTGCGGTCGTTGTTGCCGGGTTGAATTCCATCGGCGATCGCGAAGCTCAAGGTGCGGATATGGTCTCCGATCACCCGGAACGCCACATCGATCTTTTCCTGCTCGGTGTCTCCCGTGCTTCCGGATTTCGGAAGCGTGGAGCCGTATTTCTTGCCACTCAATTTTTCGATGGCATCGAAAATCGGCCGAAAGATATCCGTCTCGTAGTTAGAGATCTTGGCGTTGGCAAAGTCCCTGAAGCCCTTTGTTCCCTGGATGATGCTTGTGACCCGCTCAAAACCCATGCCCGTATCAACGTGCTTGGCGGGCAGGGGCGAGAAAGTGCCGTCCGGGTTGGCGTTGAATTGGATGAAGACCAAATTCCAGATCTCGATGCAGCGTGCATCCCCTTTGTTCACCAGTGAGCCTTTCGTATCCCCCTGAGGAGTAAGATCGACATGGATCTCGGAACAGGGGCCACACGGGCCGGTTTCGCCCATCATCCAAAAATTGTCCTTCTTACTTCCGTAAACGATATGGACCTGTGGATCCAGCCCCACGGCGCGAAATTTCTCCGCCCAAAGATCCCACGCTTCCTGGTCGAAGGCGCTCGGATCACCCTCGCCCGGTTTGTAGACCGTGGCATACAACCGCTCTTTCGGGAAGCGCCAGACCTCCGTCACGAGTTCCCAGGCCCAATCGATCGCTTCCTTCTTGAAATAATCGCCGAACGACCAGTTTCCCAGCATCTCGAAAAAGGTGTGGTGATATGTATCCAGCCCCACGTCCTCGAGGTCGTTATGCTTGCCGCCGGCGCGGATGCATTTCTGGGTATCGGCAGCACGGGTGTCGCTGCCTGGGATGGCGCCGGCCCACTTGCTCACATCTGCCTTCCTCTGGCCGAGGAAAATGGGAACGAACTGGTTCATGCCGGCGTTCGTGAACAACAGGTTCGGCGAATCAGGCATCAGGCTCGAAGACGGCACGATGGTGTGCTGCTTCGAGCGGAAGAAATCCAAAAAGGACTGTCGTATTTCGGCGCTGGTCATAAAAAAGGGTCCACTCCGCTCCGCGCGGAACCGCAAAAGTAAGCACAGCGGCTGCCCGAGCGCGAGGAAATTTCGAGGGCCAACGGTGCGGAAACGGAATGGTTCAACCGCAGAATGCGCCGAGCACGCCGAAATCGGAAGGGAGCGAAGCGGAATCCCAGGCGCAGACGCCGATAAACGACACCGCTGGCCAGCGCCGCCGGGCCCGATCGGCGTTACGACTGAGCCACGAGGCGCGGTAACTTCCGTGAGGCACGAGGGCACACTGGTTGGGGAACCGTTGATTCGGGGTTGTCGTCATGGTAGCACGTAAATGCGACCGACGCCCGAATCGCGACGACGTGTTCGAGTATCTCTGGTCGGAGCACTGCATTCACCACAGGTCCTCCAGCGGGAAGGTCATATCCCACGTCAAAGGTTCGCTTCATCGGATCGTCTCCAACTTAAAAAATAGTGCGAATCCGGCAACCGCGAGGCGCCGGCCACGGTTAGGCGTTGCGGTCATAATGGAACACCGTTTGGAGCGGTGAATGTCTCGTCAACGATGCTACCTGTGTTGCGTGTCGCGGCTGGCTCGAAAACCAGAACCTCAGCCTCGCCGTCCGCCATCGTGCGATGCTCGACGCCACGCGGCACCACACACAGCTCACCCGCCTCCAGAACCAGGCAACGGTCGCGAAACTCGATAACCATCTGGCCTCGCCAAACGAGAAACAGCTCGTCCTCATGTTCGTGGTGATGCCACGGGAAGACGCCGGAGAGCTTGACGAGTTTCAGTTCCTGGCCGTTCAACTCGGCAACGACCTTGGGACGCCAATGCTCGTGAATGAGCGAGAACTTTTGGGCGAGGGAGGCCTTTTTCATAATATGGATAAACGATCGTCCCGGCGTCCCAACGGGGCGCAATAACCGCCGCGCAATTCCAGGCTAGTCCAAGACATAGGCAGGGCTTTCCAGCGCGTATCCATCATACTGTGGATCTGATAAGAATGGGAAGGATGTGATGTGGGGTGAAGGAAGATAAACGGAACTCGAGTTGCCCCGTTTTCGATCGCCTGCGACACAGGGATGAGCGCGTCGTGGGGCCGATGAAAAGACGAGAAGTTGTTCACAGGAAGCGATCCTATTGCGTCCGCGTCGATCCGGGCGTTGCGATGCATTTGCAGATCAGGGCCGTGAACATTGGTGCAAATGCTGGTTGCGCTACTTGGCAACTCAGGCGAAGCGGAGGATAACCTGTGCATAAGTTTTCATAGTGGGTTTGCGAAATTCTGTTATAGTCGCTTTTGTTCATTGAAAGAACATTGGGACTGGAGGGTAGCCGAAAGACTGCATCGACAGTTCCATGAGATAATCCCAGGAGACTGGGGAAAGGCAGAGCCAGGCTGGCTGGCACTGTCCCTCTTGACCGGCTGTTCTCAGCGCGGGAAGGAGGCAGGATTCACCGGGTTCTTCGCTGGCGTTCGCGCGCCGGCGATCTTACGCGAAAACAAGAGCCCGGCGGCCAGGAGCGATGAGAAGCCGCTCCAAGCCGAGTAAAGTAGCGCAGGCTGGTTTCGGACCTGCGCGAATGGCAGTTGCCCAGAGGGCAAGCGGTTAGCTACTGCCCGCACCAGCACGGACGAACGACTCCGGCGGTCCTAAACAGTCCGCCCAGCGAAATACTGCCGAAAGGCGGGACAAATGGAGCGGTCGCACCGGGAAGATCACCGGCCCACGGCAATGGGGCGGAAAACTTCCGAGCCGCCGGCGATGTCCAAAAGGACACCGCTGGCTTGTGAGCCAAATGCAACCTGAGAGATAAGAGACCAGACCCGTAGCACCGGGCCAACGCACTGCCAAAAGCGGTGGCCGACCCGGCGCTAAACGGCCAATGACGCGTCACTGAAATCACGAACGTGTCCTGGCCCAGTTCGCCAGCCGGCGCCGCAAACGCCAGTCGAAGCGAGCCAAGAGGTCTCACTCGAAAAGCCCGCGACCGAAAGGCGCGGCACGGCCCTGCTATGAGGCCGGTAGAACTCCGGTTTGCCTCGGAGAATGGCGTCGGGGAGCCGGCAGCCTTAATGGCGCCTAATGCGCGGCGTGGGACGAGAGCGTGGCGAACTCCAATTCCCCTTTGGTCCCCGTTCGGCCGCAAGGCTGGGCGGGGACTTCTGTTTTCAGGGGATGAGCAGATGCAGGACGCTGGTGTCGGACGGGTGAGCCCTGAAAAAGTCTTTGAGCTGCGGCGTTGTCATTTCGGCGGTGTGGCCATCGTTGAGTAAGAAATTGCCTCCCAAGGCATGCAGTTCATTGGTCCAAGCACCGACCCCAGTAGAACCTTGGTTGATACCCGCCACTGAACCAGAGATTCCAGACGGACCGCAGGAACCGTTGGCGAAATCCACTCTCAAATCTCTGTCCGAACACAAAAACTCCTGGGACGCATTAAAGAAGCCGTGCAACCCTACGGTATAGCTGAGCGAATTATTACGGTTTCCTGAATTAGCAAATCCGGTAGTTCCATTGCCCCAGTTCTCGGCGCTTCTCGGCAAGCGCTTACGATCACTCGGACAGACCAGGATTTGTGGGGTAGGGACGGTGTTGGAGAGAAAGGTGAATTCAATCCAGGGGGTGCCGACGGAAACGCTTCTGGAGCCGCCGTCCGAGGAGTCCAGGTGCCATGGCAAGAAATCGCCGTGCTCCAAACGCCAGGCATCGAAGCCCTGACCGATCTGCCGGAGGTTGTTGAGACATTGAATCTTTTCCGAGCGACCGGACGAGTGGGCGAGGCTGCCGGCAACGATGGTGGACGCAGTAGCCAGGCAGAGGATGACCACGCACAGTTCCATCCGGGTAAAGCCCGCTTGTGCATGGGCTTTTACTGGGCGGGCCGGTGGATGGACAACAAGCCGGGGTCGACGGCGCTCCCGTTCCCCCTCACCCCGGCCCTCTCCCAGAAGGAGACGGAGCAAAGTTCGCCGCGTCGACTGGGCATGTTGGCTTAGTAAGTTCACGTTTTCACCTTTGCATCAATTTGCGATCACCACTCGATAGAAGCGATGAGGGCTCGGTTGAGAATCCTGGCTGACTGCAGTGGTGGAAGTGGCGACCACGATGCCGGGAAGAAAGGACCAACCTGCCTCATTTAAGTCGTCTTTGAACTGCACCTGATAGGATCTGCCTGGCACCGAAGCCCAAACCAGATTTACAACGTCCGAGCTCGGGCTGGAAATGCTAATCACTCTCAGAACGGAGCCCTGGTTGGTTGGATCCGTTCCCGCACGAAATTCCTCAAGATCCCTCACCCCATCTCCATCGAAATCCCCGTAGCCGTCGCGGTTCAGGGTTCCGAAATAAGCCGCTTCCCAGTCGTCATCCATCCCGTCGTGGTCGCTGTCTGGTCCGCCGAGGCGAGCAATGAACACATCCCGCTGCTCGTTGAAATCGCCGGTGGCAAGGTCTCGAGCCAGGCTCTGAAAGACGACAGTGCGACCATCCGCGCTGACGGCCAGACGCCCGGAGGCAGCATCACCAGAACTTGTTCCCAGAGCGTTCATGCTCAGGCAAAAGGTTTTCGCGAATACGCGATCCCGGACAAAAACATCGGGCAGGCCGTTCTTGTCATTGAGCACAAGGTTACTTGCCTTGCTGACGAAGACGACGTACCGGGCATCGGAGGTGATCAACGGGCTCCACGAGGCCGCGTTCCCACCTCGATTACCCGCCGTGTCCACGCTCAGCAAGAGCTCCTGGCCCGCATGCAAATCGGTGCCGAAGACGTTCGGGATACCAGTACCGTCCTGAGATTTTGTGTAAACGATCCAGCGCCCGGTTGCGTCGAGCGAAGGCTCCTGGCAGTTCGTGCAGACGAGACAATTCGTGCGGGTGAAGAGGTCGTATACATAGATGGCCGCGACCGGAATGCCGTTCGTGCCGAGGACGAACTTACCGCCGAAGGCGACCACCTTGCTATCCAGGCTGAACACCTGAGAGGTAGGAGTGCCTGAGAGGGGCAGGCCATCGACGCCAAAACTCAGGAGCAGCGTATTGCTGCCCTTGAGATCGCGGACAAATTCCTGAGCGCGGTTGGCCGGAAACGTGTAGCTCGGGGAGGTTAGATTGGTGGCGGTGCTTTGGAAGAGAACCCATCTCCCATCAGGACTGACCAAGGGTTTGAATGATGCCCCGTTTCCCGCACCCGTGCGGCTGCGGTTAACGCTTACAAGAGTGTTTGTGTGCAGGCGTGTATTGTACGTAAACACATCCATCGAAGAATCGTTCGCTTGCGGGACGTCGGCAGGAATGTCATACAGCCCACTCTGAAAGGCCACCACTTGGTTGTCCGCGCTGATCGACGGACCGGAGGTGACGGCGCTGCCGAACGTCGGAGATTGGGAATTCGGATTAACCCAGCTTGTTCCCGCAGTGGCCAGGTCCATCGCAAAGACATCTCCTCGGTCGCCTGTTTGCGTGGAATCGGACCTGATTGTCGTGTAAACCAAGACGCTTCCGTCCGGGCTGAGCACCGGTCCAAGGCCTAGGGACTTGGTAGCGATGTAGTTGGTGCCTGGAGGCAGGGTACCCCCGTCGGGGGGAGGAGCGTTGGTGAGAATCCGAAGCACCACGTTTGTGTTTTGCCACGTATCCCAGACTCCAAAATTGAATCCATTGGTCCGGCCGGTTAGATAGATGTTCGTGTCCGTGGTGGAGAAGGCTACATACCGCCCGTTCGCGCTCACCCCCGCGGGACCTGAAACACTTAAACCTTGCAAAGCCCGGCTGGGCCGGTTCAGGACACGGCGGGAAACCAACTCTACTCCATCGTTCGGCCAGTCATATACAAAAATGTCCGAAGCCAAATTATTATCGTCCGGCACCATCCCGGGTTCCGGGCTTTCAAATGCAACCAGACTTCCGGAAGGGTCGAAGGAAGGAGTAATTGTGGAGAGATCACCGGTGGCCTTTCTGAGCGAATTCACACTGGCCAGGCGAGTTTCGCCGGAGGACAAATCGCGGATATACAATTGAAAACCGGGGGCCCCGTTTGTGCTCATTGAAGGACTGCTGCTCAGGAAGGCCACCCGACTCGCATCAGGGGATAAAACAGGAGCAAGACAGCGAGTGCCCGGATCCAACGGACGGTTGATCATGAGATTGGTGCCCGCGCTCGTATTCCATAAAAAAACATTGGAGTGTAACTCCGACACGACCCATGAACCATCGCTGCTCATCCCGGGCCAACTGTAAGGATCGGCATCCGGCGAAAGCAGGCGGGTCGTCGCAGTCTGCAAATCATGGCAAAAGAGCACCGTGACATTGGATGACCGGCTACTTGCTTTGAAGACTGCATATCGTCCATCATCGCTGAGGAGAGGATTCGAACAGGCTACCGGAGCGGGGAGGAAATTGGTTGCGTTGAAACTTACCCAAATGGTCGTGCTCGCCTGCCGATCGCGCAGGTAGATTTCCCGCGTGCCGCCGGTGGCGCCGGAAACCAGATTACTCGCCGCGGAGGCAAACACGACCCAATGTCCATCCGGGGTCATGCCGGCCATTTCTGATTTGACTAGGGAGCCATGCGCGGACCCCGGCAGGCCTTCGGCACCGACGCTTGCCAGCGTGGTCACTCCGATCATCCGATCGTATAGAAAAAGGTCGCTGAGCCGATTGGCGTCTCCGGGCACGAGATTTTCCGCGCTGCTTTCAAAAAGGATAAAACGGCCGTCGGGGGAAATACGAGGAGTGGAACTGTCACCGTTTGCCGCTCCACCCCCGGGAGCGGAGGATATGAGAACTGTCGTTCCGGAAAGAAGATCGCGCAAAAAAATGTCGCGAAATCCGTTCGTGTCGTTCGGAACGAGATCACTGGCCGCACTGGCGAACACGACGAACTGCCCGTTGCTCGAAACCGAGGGCGAGGTTGAACTGCCATTTCCGCCTCGGGCCAGAGGGGTTGCGCTCACCAGTGAAACACGGCTGGTGGTCTTCTCCTGCACGAAAACGTTTGGATATCCACCAGGCACGGAGTTCGTGACGAGGTTGGCCGCGTCACTTAGAAAGACGATCCAATGACCATCGGCGGTGAATTGCGGGTCGTAGGAACCTCCCGAAGCACTGAGCGAAGGGGTTGCCGAAGTCGGGACCAACTCCGCGCTCCAACCGACCTCGGGGTGAGCCACCGCAACGAAGGCAAACACCAGCCACAACCGCGCCGCAACAGGCCAATATCTCATGATTGGGCTATTCACAATCGAAGTGGTTTAAACGCCATGGCTTTTAAGTCCTCGCAGGCACTACTTAGCTTGGATGTCTGTAAAGATGCCAAAAACGGTGCGCCGAATGCAAGCTTGATTATTTGTGTATTCATGACATTCTAGGGCGAACCAAACGATCAGGCGAGCAGAGGTAAAAGCAATGTGGCGGTCCCGAAAAAGCAAGGTGGTGTCCAGCGTTCAGAGGAGGGCAGGAAGGGTCTTCTGGCTGGCCTGCATTTATTGCATAGCTTTCGCCCTGCCTAAACTGCAAGCGCAGCGACCGAACGTTCTTGTCCCGATGACCAACCAGTGGCGCTATAATGCCTCAGGTCAGAACGCGGGGTCCACCTGGCGCGTCGCGGCCTACGACGATACCACCGCCAACTGGCAAACGGGTCCGGGGGTGTTCGGACGCGAGACGGACAATCCGCTCACGCTCCCCCTGATTATGACTCCCCTGCCGCTCACCAATGCCAGCAACCAGCGAATAGTAACTTACTATTTCAGAACCCATTTTACCCTCACCAACACTCCTACTTCCGTGGTGGTTGTGATCACTAACCTGATAGATGATGGAGCGATTTTCTACCTGAATGGAACGGAGTACCAGCGATATAACATGCTCAGTGCTCCCGCCCCGGTCACATATCTCACTAGCGCCTCGGCCTCCCTCGAGGCGACTTATTCCTCGACAAATCTGCCGGAGGGCCTGCTGGTTCAGGGGGACAATGTGCTCGCGGTGGAGGTGCACAACGCGAGTGTCACCAGCGATGACATCATCTTCGGCTCTATCGTCAGCGTGCTGGTGCCGCCAGACGGACCAATCGTGATCACCAATCAACCCACCGCACAGACCATCCCGGAAGGCGCGAGCGTTGGGCTTTCGGTGGGCGCGTCCGGAGTGCCAAAATATTTTCAATGGTTTAAAGCCGGGAGTGCCATTTCAGGGGCAGACCAGGCAACCCTGGGCTTCGCTCCCGCCACGCCTGCGGACAGTGGAGAGTATTGGGTGAGGATCACCAACCAGGTAAGCTCCGTCGAAAGCGACCACGTTATCCTCACAGTTCTACCAGACCACGCGGCCCCTACCCTTCTATCTGCCGAACGCATTGCGCCCGATAAGATCCTCGTCTCCTTTTCCGAAATTCCATCGGCGGAGACGGCGACCAACCTGGCGAATTACGCAGTGACCAACACCACTGGCGGGCTGGTTCCAATCTATGCCCTTTCGCTGAGCCAGCAAACGAATGTGACATTGAGCACGGCCCCCCTGCTGGCAGACCAAAACTATATTCTGATCGTTGGAGGCGTGCAGGATATTTCACCGCAACACAACTCAGTCCCGGCGGGCACGGCGATCCCGGTGGGCTCGTGGTTGCAGCTCCTGGATGAGTATAGTTTCTGGTATTTTTATGACCCATACGTTTCCCGCGTGCCGCCCGCCCCGGGTGACGACAATCCGGATCTAGGGTCTTCCTGGCGAGATCCTGCCTATCTCGTAAATCAAGGGAGCAATGATTTTTGGGGTGACAACGAGTTTGCGCCCGGAATGTTTTACTACAATGCCATTCCTCCTGAGCAAGCCGGCACCGAGCTGTCCCCGAGCTACTCCCATGTGGTTTACTTCCGAGCGCCGATGGAATTTCCCGGCAGCCCATTGGGAGCGACGTTCTCACTGTATTATCTCATGCAGGACGGCGGGCGAGTATTTGTCAACGGGAACGAGTTTGGCCGATTTAACCTGCCTGGGGGCGAAGTGGACTGGACCACCCCTGCCCTCCTGGCCACGAACGCGATATGGAAATCAGCGCCGGGCTTGAGCGGACTGGGATTAAGAGCAGGTCCGAATACGGTTTGCGCCGAACTGCACAGCTTCGCCGCGCCGCAAACGAGCATGGCATTTGCCTTGCGTCTGAGCGCTCACATCACCTCGCTGGCGAAGGGACCGATCCTGATCACACGGCAGCCTGCGGATCAAAGCGTGATGGAAGGAATGCCCGTGACGTTTTCCTTCACCGCCGCGGGAGTAGCCTGGTTTCAATGGTTCCTGAATGGGGTTGCCATTGCGGGCGCCACGAACGCGCTCTACACGCTGCCACACGCGCCACTTAACCTGAGCGGCTCCGCATTCTCCGTGCTGGCAGCCAACGAGTCGGGGACCAGCTGGAGCAGCAACGCGGTCCTAACTGTACAGCCTGATTTTGTCGTGCCGCTGCTGCTGGGCGCTTACGCCGTAGGAAGTAACCAGGTGCTGGCGAGCTTCTCCAAGTTCATCGATCCGGTATCCGGAGGCGACACCGGCAACTTCGCGCTCACCAATTCCCTCGGCTCCAACCTGCCGGTGCAGAGCGCGACTGTGACAAATGGCACGAACGTATTGCTGGTAGTAACCCCAAGCAATAGTTCCACGCCGTACGTGCTCGTGGCGAACAACGTGAGGGATATCACCGTGACTGGAAATACGATTCCTCCAAACAGTGCCGTCACCGTGGGGCTCAACGTTTTTATCCCGATCGATGCCGTTTGGAAGTACGACCAGTCGGGCACCAATTTAGGGGTGACTTGGAACACCGTGGGTTTTGACGATTCCCTATGGCCCTCGGGCAAAGGACTGCTTTACAATGAGGGGGCTGCACTCCCTGGCCCCAAAAACACCCTGTTGAACCTGAACAACGCCGCAGGGCAATACATTTACACATTTTATTTTCGCGACCACCTTGCGCTGCCCTGCCCCTTTTCCAACGTGACCTTAACCCTGCGGTATGTGCTGGACGATGGCGCAGTGTTCTATCTGAATGGCACGGAACTGCGCCGTTTCAATATGGGGCCAGGCCTTATCACATACACAACCCAGGCGAGCGCAACCGTGGGCGACGCGGTGTTCTCCATCCTCAACACCTTTGGGCCAACCAATCAGTTGATCTCGCCGGATAACGTCCTTGCCGTGGAGGTTCATCAAAACGGGACCGCCAGTTCGGATATCACCTTTGGAGCGGAAATTTCGCTGAGCGCACCCTCGGTCCTGTTCCCTGTGTCCATTCCGCCGCGTTTGACATTGTTTCGCACCAACGGCCTGACGAAAATCAGTTGGAGCGGGACCAACGCTACCTTGCAGACGTCCGCCAGCCTGGATGGCGGCAACACGCTCTGGACCGACCTACCCGTTGCAACCAGCCCTTATACCATCCCGTTCACGAATTCGGCGGCGTTTTATCGCCTTAAGAACTGATTGGGCTATTTAAGCGCGGTGTAAACGCGGTGGACGTCGTCGTGGTCGTCGAGCGCGTTGAGGAACTCAACCACTTCCTTACGGGCGGCATCGCTGACATCGGTGAAATTCTTGGCGACGTAGCGGATTTCAGCGGCGGTCACGTTCCACCCGGCAACTTTCAGCGCCTTGGATACGCTGTCCAAATCCTTGATCTCAGTGATGAAGCGCGCGCCTTTCGTTCCTTCGGGTGTTTCCTCGGCCTCAAGCGCTTCGACTTCCTGCGCCCCGGCTTCGATGGCGTCGCCCTCGGCGTCACGGTTGGGGTCGGTGTGGGTACCTTCGACTACTCCCACGTGATTAAAAAAGAAAGCGACGCTGCCCGGCTGGCCGAGCGAACCGACCTTAAACAGGTTTCGAATTTCCGGAGCGGTGCGGTTGCGATTGTCGGTGAGGCATTCCACGACGACCGGGACCTTATGGGGAGCGAAGCCCTCGTAAGTGACCAGCTCGAAAGAGATTTTATCGTCGGTGAGGCCAGCGCCTTTCTTGATGGCGCGTTCGATGGTGTCGCGATAAACGGAGGCCTTCTTGGCTTTGTCGACCGCGGCGGTCAAACGGGCGTTGGTGTCCGGGTCGGGGCCGCCCATTTTCGCGGCAACCATGATTTCGCGGACCAGCTTAACGACCAGTTGGCCTTTTTTCTGTGCATTGGCCTCACGGCCGGCTTGTTTCCATTGTGCGCCCATAGTGAACAGCCAGTTTGCGCAAGTTCGGCGGAAGTTCAATGACAAAGCAGGAAACTGCAGCGCGCAGCACCACTGCGTCAGAACTTCTCGCTTGGGGATGGAGTCTGCGGCTCCCACTCCGGGCGAATTTGGCGCTTCGGCTGTCGACCGGGACAACGACCTGCGGGCCTTAATACAATGGCAATGCACCCTGCCCTGTTCAAGGGAGCTCAGGTGTCACGATTTTGTAAAAGCGCGGAGTGCCTGGCGCAATCGGATCCTGAACGTAGACTGTGTGGTCGAGGCCTTGTGCGGGGACGTCCGCGAGCCGCTGCCAGACCGGCGCATCAGAAAGCGCAGCGGTGTAGAGGATGGTATACGTTCTGCCAGCAATCGTCGGGACGCCCAATTGCACGCCTGCGCCGTTCCTGGCGATGAACAGTTTCAAGCCGCTGGCAGCATCGTGCGGGTTGGTTCCAGCCAAATATTCCTGAAGATTCGTCAAGCCGTCACCATCCGCATCCAGGCTCGCGTCTGCGGGGTTGTGCGGGTCAAAGCCATTGCTGGTTTCCCATCCATCGGGCATGCCGTCGTGGTCGCTGTCCGCGAAGGCGGCGATCTCGGGGCCTGGTGTCGGGGCGGCTGCGAACCAATTGGTCGGCTCGTTGCCATAGCCGGTAACGCTGAGCCGTTGCAGGCTCATCCCAGAACCGTCAGCATTGGTCGGCCACGCGCCGCGGTCTGCATAATCAATTTTCTCAACGAGCACGTACGGGATAAACCCATCCGGGTCCGGGCGATCGGGCTTCAAGAGGTGGATCGAACCGTTCCCATTGTCGAGCTTGCCGGTGTAAGGACCAAGCAGCATGGAGTTGGAGCCGTATTTCGCTTGAAACGCCCCGAGCGAAACAGGATCGGCCACGGGATCGAAACTGACGACCAGCAGATAGCCCCCTGCGGGCAGGGACACGTAGGGAGGGAAGTTAAAATCAACGGATTGGCGCAAATGCCATGTATTGGTCGCAGCCGTAGGATCGTAGAGCGGAACAGAATCCGGCCCTGGGTTGTAAAGCTCGACAAACTCGTCCCGGACATTGTCGTTGGTACCGTTGTCCGGTGGATGATACATGATTTCGGTGACCATGATCGGGCCGACCACGGGGTAAGGATTGGCAGCCCCCTGCCCTGTGCGAAAGGTCGTGATTTGGTTCGTGGGGCTCTGTGCGGTTACGGCCGTACCAAAGCTCAACGCGCTCATGGCGACAAAGTCCGCTCCTACGCTGGTTTGGTACCGGCCAAAGGAAACACCGTTCTGAGCGGCCCCAAAGCTCACGCTCGCGCGGTAGCCGGTCAGGCTCGCGTTCGTATCCGCCTGGGAAAGGTAAATCTGGTCGCCTTTGGACCCGTTGAGCGCGAAGGCAACGCCCGGGAAGTTGGGGTCGTTGAATTGGTATTCATAGAACACTTTCAGTCCGCCCGAAGGCAGGATCGTACCGTTCGGGATCAAAAACCGCTTCAGGCGGCTTTTCGAATCGCTGAGATACCAGCCGCTGATGTCCAGAGAGCCGGTGCTAATGTTCTTCAGTTCGATGGCATCCTCCAGCGGCAGGTCGGTGTGGCTCAACGCCTCGTTGATCACGATGTTGGTCAAGGGCAGGTAATTGCCTTCTCCCGGGCTCGCCGAAATTGGGAATGGCACGATTGACGCACTGCCGTCCGGCAAACGCCCTTCGGAGACATCCGTCAATTGCGCCCCAAAGCTGACGCCGTCGATCAACGCGCCGGCCGCGGTGGAAATGCCCACCGACTCGCCCGTGGCGCTCAGCTTGAACGTGACGTGATCCGCCCCTGCGGCGGGGTTGTTATCCGCATGGAATTTTTGATAGCCATTCGTCTGCGCGCCGATGAACGAAAGGGCTGGAAGCTGATAATTCTGCCGCATGGTGGAAGAGGAAAGATCATCACTGAGCCACAAGCCGCCGAGGGCGACCGGCTGCGGGCTTGGGTTGTAGACTTCAAACCAGTCGTCCCCGGCGGATGGGGCGGCCATCCACTCGTTGATTTTCAAATTCGCAGGGTCCCCGAGTGTAATCGGGGAGTTGGGTGATCCCGCACTGGGAATGACGAGAGTCCAGTTTGAGCCCCCACTGGGCACGCGGCCGATGGCGAAGTCCTCCGCCTGGAGCCCAAAGGTCACGAAATCTACCGGGACACCATTGCTGGCAAACAGGTAAATGGCGTCACCAGTGCTTTTCAATCCGAAGCCGGCGTTAACGGCGGACGGGGGTTGGTTGGGGTCGAGCAGGATCGTCAGGTAAGCGCCGCCTGGCAAAATAGTAGGTGTGGGGAAGACCCAGCGCTGCGCGTTGCCAGGCGAGTCGCTCAGACTACTGAAACCAAGGTTCACGGCGTTGGTGGTCGGATTGTAGAGCTCGATGTAGTCCGGGGTTGTCCCATCGGGAAAATGAATCCCAGCGTTATTGGCCAGGACCTCGTTTATAACCACCGATCCAGCGCCAGGTGCCGGTGGCGAATTTGTGACAAAAACTCCGTCCAGGCGCGTGCCCATGACGACATCGGCGCTGCCGGCCGCGTTATGCACCTCGACAGCAATGCTATTCACGCCCGCTGTCACATTGGTGACGGGAACCTGGATCGGACCAGTCCAGGGCGGTGGGCCGGAAAGACTCTGCAAAGGCACGGTTTGGTTCGTGACGGTGCCCGAGGGCATATTGTAGCGTGCGACCTCTCGGCCGTTGAGGTAGAAAACCGCACCGTCATCGATCACATTGGAAAACTGCAGGCTGGTGGGATTGAAATTGGGCGGCACCGTAAACGTGGAGCGGAAGTAATAAGTGATGCGGCCAGCACCCACGGTGAGCGGGGTGCGAATCGTCTCGGGCACGCTGCCGGATGCGATGACGCCCAACAAGGCCTGCCCACTCGGCCAGGCCGAATCGTTGTAGGCAGGAGCCTGCCAATTGATTCCATCCAGATTGTTGCTTTGCAGATAGCGCCAGGAGTTGGTGAGCGGCAACAGATTGACGAGCACGGGCGGGGGCGCGGCGGGCGGGGCCGACGGAGGGCAGGCGTTAAAGCCACCCGGGGTGGGACCGGCGAGGAAAACGATGTTCGTCACGGCTCCATCCGGACAGCGGCCCTGGGCTATCCCAATGCGCTGGGGCCCGTACGAAACCGAGTCGATGGTGATCGAGTCGGCCGCATTCAAAGCCAACTCCCCGAGTTCCGAGGAGAGTGAGAAGTTAAGGTGGTTGGCACCGCCCGCGGCATTGCCATCTGCGATGAAGGCCGCATGTCCGCCACCCTGAATGAAGCTCAAGGCCGCGATGGAGTGCATGGCGGGGGCTCCGATCGGCTCATCGGTCAAATAAAGGCCGCCCATGGCGACGGGAAGGGAATCGCCATTGTAGATTTCAATAAAATCATCGAGGTAGGGCAGTGCCCCCGCTGTGAGCCACTCATTGATTTTCAGTTTGCGCGCATCCCCAAGAGGTTGCAGCGTATTGGCGGCTCCTGGCGTGGCCTGACAAAGACTCCATTCCCCACCGCTCAGGCGACCGATGGATTTATCGGCAATCTGCAATCCGAAGACCACGGAGTCCAGCAGCGCGCCCCCATTCGTCGCACGGTCGAACAAGTAAACCCCATCCCCATCCTGGCCGAGGGAGAAGCCAAGATGAATTCCGGGCGTGCCGTCGACGTTATTCGCGTAGACCACCAGGTAAGAACCGGCGGCGAGCGTGGTGTTGCTCGGGAAGGTGAATTGACCCGGGTTCGCCGTGTCATCGGTCAACCGGAGCCCGGAGAGATCCACGGTGGCAGGGCCTTCGTTGAACAGCTCAATAGCGTCTGGGAAAGTGCCGTTGTGGTTCAGGGCGGTGACGTTGCGGGCCAACACCTCGTTCAACCGCACCGTGGGCCACCCGGTCTTTACCACCCAGGAGCGGGAGACGGTGGCATTGCCAACACTCTGATAAATACCGTTCGAGTTTTTACCGATGACGAAGACCGTGTTCGAAGAATTATTGGGCAGGCCGGAAAGAGTGATGGGGGTTGCCACCGGAACCTCCGCGCTGTAAGCGCCGTTGTTGAGCTTCCATTTGTACGCCGTGATGCCGTTTCCTGCGACTGTCAGCGTGGCCGTCGTAAAAGGCGTGGGCGATCGCGGTTCGCCAGAGATGGTGGCCACTGGACTGTTCGTCACCGCCGGGACCAGGCCGGCAATCTGGGACTGGACGGAAGCGCGCCGGGCGGCCATCCAGCTTTTCATGCCGCTCACCACCGTATTCAGGGAAGTGCTGGCCGGATAGGTTCGGAAGACCTCATCAATCAAGGCATCGAACTCGGGCTGGGAAAAGGTGGTATCGAGTAACCGCTGGAGCGTGGCGTAATAGATTGGTTTGAAGTCCGGCCATTCCAGGAATCGCGTGGTCATTTGCCCCATGCCGTTGTTGGCTTCCGCGCCAAAGATGCTCCCACTGGTGGAGCCAGCGCCGAAGGTGCCACTCCACATCGAGTCATTGTCATAGTACATGAGGATGAAACGAGGATCGGTCACGCCCGCGTACATGAAATAATCATCGTTGTAGCCGCCGTTGGGGGAGGTCTCGGAGTTTCCCGAGATGGTCATTGTTGCGTAGTAAAGCATCCACTGCTCCACGTTGGCCACCTGCCGAATATTGGCGGTGGTGAAAAGATCATTCGTGCCGACGATGCGGTGGAGCTGGATCAAATCACTCCAATCGTAGGCGCTCGAGTTGTCGGTCTTGAAATACGTGTTGATGTAGGAGGAAACGTTCGTCCCGCGATAAACCCAATCCGACGGCGCGATATCCCGAATCGCGCGGTAAATATTTCCCGCGCTGTCGTTGGGGAAGTGCTCTCCCGCCCAAACCGTATCCAACTCCTCATTGGCCGCGTAAGCGCCCAGCATCCCGGTTCCGGTGCTCGCTCGATTCACATTGTTCACCCGCACCTGCGCGGCCCTGGAGTCGGCTCCGGCAAGCCCGGCTTTTTTCAGCACGGTGGACCCAAAGATTTGTGAAGGCGTGTTCACGGAATTCAGGTTGAGAGCGCGCTGACCTTTCCAGAGATTGTCCGTGGGAATATTGATCCGATAATTCGGAGGCGTGGCGCAACGGCTGCCATGACCGCGGTTCCGAAATCCGCAGACGTAACGGAGTTCAGCACCGAGGCCATCGAAAGTGATCCAGGTGCCGTTCATTTCCGCATCGCTATCCTGAGAGCCGGAACAGGGAATCCCGGCCAGTTCGGTCTGTTCCGCCGCGGTCATGATTAGTTTGTAGACTGGCTGGCCGACCGCCACCCCGCCGTAGAGGTTGAGGGGATTATCGTCAACCTGGTAGAGGGCATTGGCGACCTGCCCGGTCGGACCCGTTCCGTCGGGCGCGGCAATGACCGGCCTCGGCCAGGTTATACCGCGACCTCCTGAGTCCGTTGCCTGCACATAGAACTCGACGACCGTATTGTTTGCCTGCGCTGGAATAAGCGCTCCGTAGATGCCATCACCGTTCGCGCCGTCGCCATGGCCGCCATCGTCGGCCATCGTCGCCGATGTGAAAGCGGGGGGCACCGTGGAGTCCACTCGCCAGAAAAGGGTGACGCTGAAACCGCTGGCAAGTTCATCCACGATCCGGGCCGTGATTGCGACCGTCTCGGAAGACTTGGGAACAAGGGGTGAGTGTGCCACATTCAGAATGAGCGGAGCGACATTATTTGTGTATGCGGAGTTGATCCGACCTGGCGTTCCACCGGCCGGCCCGCTGGCCGCCCAGTTTTGCCCCTGGTTATTGCCCAGGTTCGGATTGCGCAGCTCCATCGATTTTCCCAAACCATCCGCTGGGGAATACCATTTCCAGCCACGGTGGGATAAGTCGTCGGGTCCACGCTGGCGCTGGGCCCAGTCCCCTTCGGTGCCATAGCTGAGCGTATCCACGACATCGCCGGCTGCGTCCTTCAATTCGATGGTTTCGCCATTGTTTCCGAGAGTTCCACTCCAAGGCCCCACCACATTCGTGATGCCAGGATGGGCGGCGGTGAAATCCGGCAAACTGGGGGAGACGACCACATAAGCGCCGGAAACAAGCGTGAGATTGGTGAAGGTGTAGGTAATCCCCTTGCTAAAGCGCCAGCCGTTGAGATTCACGTTGGTGCCGGAGCGGTTGTAAAGCTCGATGAACTCCTGGCGAAGCGGCTCCGCACCCAATGCCGGCTGCAACGGGTGATACATGACCTCGTTGATCACCACCGGTTGAGCGAAGCTCCAAGCCGGCAACAGCAATAACAACGACAGTGCACGGCATCGGAGCCGAGGGAGACGGTGCATCGCAAGAATATAGCACTTTCCCCACCCGAAGGCAAAAATATTTGCTCAGGAAATCCCTTGTTCGGGGGCCTTGCAGCAGCCACTAAACTGTTTCGACTTCCGGATGAATCCACGGATTCCGATAGGGGCGCCGTAAAAGTTTGTTGGCCTCCTCGTCCCCCACAACCCGCCCCTTTACCGGATCCCAGGTGAGGCTGCGGCCTAATTGGAGCGAGATATTTGCCAGGATGCAGGCGGCGGTTGAAATGTATCCCTGCTCGATGTCTGCCACCGGTTTGCCTCGCGAAGCGATTGCCGCGAGGAAGTCCTTCATGTGGCCACGAATTGCAGGCGCACAGTGCTTTTCCAGCTCTTTCTCGGTTTTATCTTCAGGGTATTTTTCCAATTCCATCTCGACGTCCTTATGAACCACTTCACCCTTGCCTTGTGGGATGAAATCATAAGAGAACACGCTGGCCTTGAGCGTGCCTTTCTCCCCGTAAAATGTGGCACTCCATGGATATTTCGGATCCACGCCCTCACCCCACGTGCGGTGATTCCAGACTACCTGGAGGTCGCCAAAGTCGAAGGTGGCCGTTTGAGTGTCCGTGATGTTTGCCTTGCTGGCCTTGTCGACGAGGATGCCACCTGTGGACCCGATCCGGGTGGGCGCGCCCAGGTCCATCATCCAACGGACCATATCGAGCATGTGAATGCACATGTCCCCGATAATGCCGTTACCGTATTCCATAAAGGCCCGCCAGCTCCGAGGATGCACCCATTTGTTGTAGGGCCGCATCGGAGCAGGACCGGTCCACATCTCGTAATCGAGGTTCTGAGGCGGCTGTTCGTCTGGCGGATTGCCCTTGGCCCGCATGTGCCAGTAACAGCAGATTTCGACATGGGCGATTTTGCCGAGCTTGCCTTCCTTGATGAATCGATCCCGAGCCTCGATTAGGTGTGGGGTGCTCCGGCGTTGCGTCCCGATCTGCACCACACGATTATATTTTCGGGCGGCAGCCAGCATGGCCTGGCCCTCAATAACATCCACGCCGATGGGCTTCTGGCAATAGACATCCAAGCCGGATTTGACGGCTTCGATCATCGGAAGCGCATGCCAGTGATCGGGCGTGCCGATCAAAACAAGATCCAGATCTTTCTCCCCCAACATCTTCCGGTAATCACCGTAAGTTCGCGGTTTTTTCTTTGAGAGCTGGCGGGTGGAAACGATCTCGGCAGCTTCCGCGAGCATCTTCTGATCAACGTCGCAGAGTGAAACCACCTCGACAGGGGCGACCTGGATAAGACGGAGGAGATCGGACTTGCCGTACCAGCCGCATCCGATCAACCCCACGCGCTTCTTTTGATCGGCAAATTCGGCGGAGTAGGCAGGAAGTGAAGCGAGCGCCAGGCCAGCGGCGCTGGAGGCCAGAAATTCTCGGCGGTTCATATGGATTCTCTCATAAACCAACGGCCAAAAAATGACAAGCTTTGATGGCCGCGCCTCGGCGCACAATGCCCTTGCAGTTCCGATCCGGGTGCATTATCTGTTTGCGGCTCTTTTATGAACTATCACATATCGCAACGGGCGGCCTCGCTCGCGCCTTCGCTTACCCTGGCCATCGATTCCAAGGCCAAGCAGATGAAGGCCGAAGGTCAGGACGTCGTTGGTTTTGGCGCAGGCGAACCGGATTTTGACACTCCGCAGCACATCAAAGACGCCGCCATCAAGGCGTTGAACGAGGGGTTTACGAAATATACCCCTTCCAGCGGCATTCCCGAGCTCCGACAGGCGATCGCGGATAAGTTCAAGCGTGAAAATGGTCTCAGCTACAAGGCGAGTCAGGTGATCGTTTCCTGTGGAGGCAAACACTCCTGCTACAACGTCATTCTGGCTACGTGCCAGGAAGGGGACGAGGTCATCATTCCTTCCCCTTACTGGCTGAGCTATCCCGAGATGGTCAAATTGGCCGGCGCCAAGCCGGTGATTGTGCCGACCAGCGACAAGACCGAATTCAAGGTCACGCCGGCGCAGCTTCGAGAGGCCATCACGCCTCGGACGCGACTGTTCCTATTGAACACGCCCAGTAATCCGACGGGTTCCGTTTATACCCCGGAGGAGATCAAGGCGCTCGGGGATGTGTGCGTGGAAAAGGACGTGCTCATTATGAGCGATGAAATCTACGAGCATCTGCTTTACGACGGGGCGCGCCACCAAAGTGTGGCCAGCTTTTCCCAGGCGCATTACGAGCACACCATCATTGTGCACGGTTTTGCGAAGGCCTGGTCGATGACCGGGTGGCGTCTTGGTTTTCTGGCGGCGCCGGAGCCGATCGCAAAGGCGATTGATGCCATTCAATCGCACAGCACGAGCAATCCTACATCGTTCGCACAGAAAGGCGGCGTGGCGGCGATGACCGGCCCCCAAGACCACCTCAAAGGCTGGCTAGCTGAATACGCCCGCCGACGAAGCTACGCCTGGCAAAAATTTAATGGTATCCCGGGAGTGAGCTGCGTGAACTCACGGGGCGCATTTTATCTTTTCCCAAATATCTCCAAACTAGGCCTGAAATCCGCCGATTTTTGCGCGAAGCTGCTGGAACAGGAGAAAGTCGCGGCAGTGCCGGGGATTGCGTTTGGAGCAGACGACTATATCCGGATCAGTTACGCCACGGGTATGGCGAACATCGAAAAAGGGATGGATCGAATCGACAAGTTCTGCCGAGCCCTGGCGAAGTAAATGCAAAGGCGGAAGGGGATGATGAGCGAACGAGCCCAGTCATCCCCTGCTCAGAAATATTTACTCGCGCTCAAGTGCAACCGCGGAGCATAAATAGGATCAACAGTACGGGGATTGGCACTCCCAGCGCCCATAGCAGCACCCATCCCACTTTTGCTTCCTCGAGATTCTGTTTAATCTGGATCTTCATGTTGGAAGATAATCCGAGCCCCGGACTGCTCCAACGGGGGGATCCCACCCAAGATAGCGAATTAATACCCTAATCCGGAGCGCACTGCTGGGCTCTGTGGCTACCGCCGCGAATCTGCGCAAGCAAACAAAAGGCTTGCCGCCCTGCCTCAGCGTTACCCATATTTGCGACTGGAAAATCAATCATAGGCTCATATATGGGACGAATTTACAACGACATCGTGGAAACCGTGGGGCACACACCCCTGGTGAAACTCAACAAGGTGACGGCCGGCGTGCCTGCGACCATTCTCCTCAAGTGCGAATTCTTCAACCCGCTCGGAAGCGTGAAGGATCGTATTGGCATGTCCATGATTCAGGACGCCGAGAAGCGCGGGATCCTGAATAAGGAAACTGTGATCATCGAACCAACCAGCGGGAACACGGGGATCGCCCTGGCGTTTGTGGCTGCAGCCCGGGGTTACAAGTTGATTTTGACCATGCCCGAAACGATGTCGCTGGAGCGGCGCACGCTGCTGGCCATGCTTGGCGCCAAGCTGGTGCTCACGCCGGGTACCGAAGGAATGAAGGGCGCGATTGCCCGTGCCGAGCAACTCGCCAAGGAAACGCCGAACTCCTGGATACCTCAGCAGTTCGAGAATCCGGCGAACCCCGAAATCCACCGGCTCACCACCGCCGAAGAACTGTGGAGCGACACGGACGGCAAGATCGATATTCTCATTTCAGCGGTGGGCACTGGCGGGACGATCACGGGTTGCGTCGAAGTCATTCGCGGTCGGAAGCCCTCCTTTACTGCCATCGCCGTGGAGCCAAAGGATTCCCCCGTGATCACCCAGACGCTCGCCGGACAACCGCTCAAGCCCGGCCCGCATAAGATTCAAGGCACGGGCGCCGGGTTTGTCCCCAAGAATCTGCACCTGAAGGACTCCAAAGGAAACGCCCAGATCACGGAGTGCATCCAGGTGAGCAATGATGATGCGTTTGCCATGGCTCGCCGGCTGGCGAAGGAAGAAGGCATTTTGGTCGGAATCTCCACAGGCGCGAATGTCTGGGCGGCCATCGAAGTGGCCAAGCGCCCGGAGAATCATGGCAAGATGATCGTCACGGTGGCCTGCTCCACGGGCGAGCGCTACCTTAGCACGGCCCTGGCCGCCGAGGCCAAGGCGGAAGTCGGCGGTTGATCGGTCTCCCGCGCATTTGCCTCCCTTCCAATTGAACGCTGGAAGGGAGGGACTACTTCACAGAGGCGTGGGCTGGTGGTTCCAAATCCCACGTGACGTTGTACCAGCCCAGGAACATCTCATCGAAAGATTGGTCTCCCCAGTGCACAGTCTTTTTGGGATCCGGGTTGGCAGGATTCGCCCGCGAATTATCCCACGTGCCGCTCAGCAACGCCCATGCTCCCGGGAGAATCTTCTTCGGTTTGGCCAGGGCGTAGGTGAGCTGCCAATTGAAATCATAACGCGGCACGGAGCAGATCGTTTCCCGCCGCCCATCGGGGGAGAGCAATTCAAACTTCATGGAACGTCCGCGCAAGTGCATGTGCGGGGTGACACTGTGCAGGGTGGCAGCGCGCGTGAACCCGTAGCTGGCATCGGCGCGGGCCTCAGGATCTCCAGGCGGGATTTCGAATGAAGTGTTCACCACCGGCACGCTCTCGAATCGGCGCGCCGGCTTCTCTTTCAGCAGATAAAGACCGATCTCGGTCTGGTCGGTCTGGGGCGCGCCATTCGGCGTATAGTGCATTTCGAAGTCAAATTTGGCGTTGGCCGGCAACGGTTTGCCCGAACCCTCGGGGAACATTCCGCGACTCGCCCCCGGCGCCCAACCGGCAAACATCTCCCGCTGGCCGAGATGATCCTTTTGGCCGGACTTCACCCGCGCGATCACATGGTGGAGCACCTTATTATTCCCGGGCTTCACCCACAGGCCGCCCACCCATACCTCGTTGGTATTGCCGGCCTGGACCTCGATGTGCCGATAATCCAGCACGCCCGTGGCAGGGATTTGCTCGGGCCTGGGCAATCGCAGGATAAGGTCCGGCTGCCCCAGAGGCCAATCTACGACGGCCTTCGCTGGATTCATCTCCAAGGGATCCTCCCCTGCCCCACGCGAAGCCCCTTCCCGCACCCAGTGCAAGAGCGTTTGTGCCTCCGGAATGGTGAGCGAATTATTATTGGCAAACTTGCCGACAGCGGGGTCTGCATCCCAAGGGGGCATGCGGCGGCTCAGGATGACCTCCTCCATCATGGTGGCCATTCCATGGACCTTCTTATAGTTGCTCATCGACCATGATCCGATGTTGCCAGGGCTATGGCAACTCACGCACTTGGCTTGCAAAATAGGCGCGACATCCTCTGCATAGGAAACAGCGCCGGTTCCGTTGTTCTTGTTTTCAAAACTAAAGAGACAGCCACGCCCGACGGTCCGGGATATGGCGATGGGCTTCCCGTCGAGAAACTGTGTCAACGCCTGTTCCAGGTAGCGTTCGGTGGGCTGGGGCTTCTGCGCCCCTTCCACCATCTGATCGTCAATCGCTCCGTGGTAAAAGACCCGCCAATCCCTGGTGCTGATGGCGATGGCTTCAGCCGTTCGCCTCACTCCGAGATGACGAGCCACGCCCTGCGTATCGTCCTTGAGCACCGGCACATGCCAGGCTTTCAGGTCGAGCATTTCCTTCGAGATGCTCTTGCGGTCGTCCGCCGGACTCGAATTCACCATGAAGACATCCACGCCGCGCTCCGCATATTCTTCGCGTAACTTGCGGATTTTCGGAGTGCTTTGCCGCGCGATGGGACATTCGTTGGCGGTAAAAAAAAGCACCACGGCGCGGCCGTTCATCCGGCGGAGCTCGTGGAGGTTCCCGCGCTGATCCAGCATGGCAAAGTTGATCACCTCGTCACCCACCGCCTCGCTCGCCGCGGCGCGCGCTGGCGCAGTGGCGATTAAACACAGCAAGCCCGAAGCCCAGAGGCCAAGGAGGGATGGCAGTTTCATGGGAGCACTATAGCAAACGCACCCCAGGATGGAAGCGGGTTTGCACGGAAAGGCTTCGCTTTCCTGGCTCGGTTCGATAGAACTGCGGTCCATGAAATCCGAAGCGTTGGCAGCCAACGATACCAAGCCGCACCTGGTGCGCCGCTTCGGGCTGCTTTCCGCCACGGCGCTGAACATGACCAACATGATGGGGGTTGGCCCGTTCATCACGATCCCATTGCTGATGAGCGCCCTGAACGGTCCGCGGGCGATGCTTGGTTGGGCGGTGGCGCTGGTCATTGCCATCTGCGATGGGATGGTCTGGAGCGAATTGAGCGCCGCCCTGCCGGGGGCGGGCGGCACCTACTTCTATCTTAAGGAAGGCTTCGGTCGGGAGACCCTTGGGCGGTTGATGGCGTTTCTTTTCATCTGGCAATTCATCCTGAGCGGCCCGCTCGAGATCGCGACCGGTTTCATCGGCTTTTCCCAATACGTGCAATACCTTTGGCCTGGGATAACCCCGGGTCTCTCAAAACTCATTATCATCGGCATAGGCATCCTCACCATCGCCCTGCTCTACCGCCAGATAGGAGGCGTGGAAAAAATCACCGTCACGCTTTGGATCGGCGCACTCCTGACCACCGGCGCGGTTTTGATAACTGGTCTTGCCCACTTCGATCCCGAGATTGCCTTCGATTTCAAAGGCGAGCCGTTTCAGTTCTCGTTCGGTTTTTTGATGGGCCTCGGGGCCGCCTCGCGTATCGGGATCTACGACTACCTGGGCTATTACGATATCTGTTATATCGGCGAGGAAGTGCGCGATCCCGGTCGCGTGATGCCACGCTCCATCATGATCAGCGTGCTCGTGGTCGCCCTGATCTACATTGGGGTGAATCTCTCGATCATTGGTGTGGTGCCAAAGCGTGAATTTCTTCCCGTTACGGATCCGCCGGCCCCGGTTGCCTCGCTTTTGATGCAGAAAATCTACGGATCCAAAATTGCGATTATCTTCACCCTGATGGTCCTTTGGACGGCCCTGGGCTCTGTCTTCGCGCTGCTGCTAGGGTACTCCCGCATTCCTTACGCGGCCGCGCGCGATGGCTACTTCTTCAAAATCTTCGCGCAATTGCACCCGCAAAAGAATTTTCCGCACATTTCTCTCCTCGTTATAGGAGTTATCTCGATCGGCTGCAGTTTTCTACAGCTTTCCGCAGTGATAGATGCGTTGGTGGCCACGCGGATTCTCGTCCAGTTTATTGGCCAGATCGGCGCGCTCATTCGCCTCCGCAAAGTGGCACCGGAACTGGAGCGGCCTTATCGGGTTTGGCTGTATCCCTTGCCGGCGGTGGTAGCGGTTCTCGGCTGGCTTTTCATATTTGGGACCATCGATCAGCGCACTATCATCTATTCGTTCGTCGCGCTTGCCGGCGGCGGTTTGTGCTTTCTGATTTGGTCGCGCCTGAGCAGAACCTGGCCTTTTGCCACCGATCGGCGCCCATGAAGACCAAGGATGAGAGGCCAAACAAGCGCTGCTCGGAAACACTACGGCAGCATCGACACCCATGGATACGGCCAGGTTCATGGAAGGGTTGAGCGTCGAGGTGGTGCAAGGTGGCAGAGGGAGAATTGGCAGTGACCAGTGGGAGCCAGGTAAGCAGCCCAGCGGATTGCTCTATGGTGAGCCGCATGCCATTTGGCTGCGCCTGTCGTCGAAAGCTTCCCTGACAGCCTTTCGATCTTTGTCGGAAAAGTTTTGACAAAGCAGTTTTGAGCGCTTAATTTCGCGCCACTCTGGTTGGGGTCGTAGCTCAGTTGGTAGAGCACCACAATGGCATTGTGGGGGTCAGGGGTTCGAATCCCCTCGGCTCCACCAACCTTTAAAATCAAGCGTTTTTGAAGGTCTGGCGGAAAAGTAACAACACCCAGTAACAACTTCACTGGCGACGTGTGCCGATGTCAGGGATGTAAATTTCGCTTGCCGCACCACCAATTTATTCGGAAAATTCGTCGAGCCTAAGTGCTCGAAGGAACAATCAAGAGAAAGGGTTTTTATGACCAAACTTTTGACTTTCCGTGCTCTGCTCTGCTGGACCAACAGCAGGTAACTTGGCATAACGGAAACCTTAGGCTGGCAGGGCCAAGTGGCCGACGGACAACAAAAGCTCGAAACCTGGGGTGGCACCCCTGAACCCGTCGGTCACCCGACAGGAGTTGGTCCTCCTGATGGGCAGTCGTTGCAAAACGGCTGGGTAACCCGGCGCCATGTGCCAAGCTCAAGTAATTTGGTGACCGGTGGTCAGCAGACGAACGGAGCAAAGATGGTGTCCTGCCAGCCGCCTTAACTTCTCACCTAAACGGATTCGGCTTTACCGAGGGAACCGCCAGGCGCTTCTGTATCTCGTCCCAGAATTCCGCAAGCCGGCCTCGCCCATCCTCGGCGCTTTCGTTCTGGGCATCGATATACTCATTTCCGCGCATCGAGCCGGGCTGCATAGGTGGAGCGCCAAGCGAGTCGAGGATCTCCTCCTGCTCTGCAGATCGTAACTTGCAGAACTGATACCACAGTTCTTGCTTTGGTTTTGGCTCAATTGGGATGGGCGGTGCTTTTTGGGGTTTTTCCATAATGGCGTTCCTAGTTGAACCACGGGTCAATGTTGGCGCACGGTTGTCTGGCATGCTAGGCAACGCCAATACTGCCCATCTTCAGTTGTTTGGACCCGAATCAGCTTCCGGTCCTTGTCAAAGCAGACCTGACAAAATAATTCCGCGCCCACGCGGCCAGGAGTGTGCCTCATGTAAACCCTGCCGTTAAATTCCAGCTCTCCGACGCTCAGCAGTTCCGCCTTCAGGGTTCGATTTTCCTCCTTCATCCGGTCGAGTTCAGCCATAAGCTCTGACTGCCGCTGTTGAATTTCTAAAAGCGTTCCCTGCAGATCTAAGACCTGGTCCAGCATCTCGATTTTTCCAAGCTCCTTCATCGAGCCTCCAATCGACTTCAGAATCCTTGTCGCGTGATTGAAGCCTGCGAGCGCGTGGGTAATGGTCAACGGTTCCATGGCGGCAGCGTAGATCCCGGGCCACCGAAGAAAAGCGAAAATTGCGCTTGCTCTTCCCGCGCTCGGTTTGTTTCTCTGTCGCCAGCCTTCGCGCAAACGAAGGCCGCCAACTGTGAAGCGGACTACTAATCCGCTGGCCAATTGAAACACAGAAGAAAAATCCCTTTCCGGGATACCGTGGACAGGTAGTGCTGTCGCGGGATAAGCGTTTGCGCGCTTTCCGGGGAGGGATTTCTCATTGATGACCTAACCGAGCCAAAGAAAAAGACCGTCCGGAGTGCAATCCGAACGGCCTTTGAAAATCTCACCAGCCATGGTTAAGACGTGAAGACGGTATCAAAACCCCGCCAAACGTCAACGCAGATTTTCTGTCTCGCCAAGGTCCTAAAACATATGAAGACAGCATCACGGAAGACGGCCCGGACCGCCGGGAAAACCTCACCCTCACCAAATGCCCTAGGACGCGCCGGGACCGGGAAGGCTCCCGAGCCCTCACCCGGGCGGCGAAAGCCTCAGGCAGCCCAAGCGGCAGAGGAAGCCTGCCAATTTCCGCCGATTGAGAGCGAAGACACTGCCCGGTCGTGTTCAGCATTTTTCTGCCGCGTCGGAAAAGGGCTGGAAGCCATCGCCTTCGATGAGCGCAAAAACCTGTGGTATTGGGACCGCTGCAAGTGGCACCCGATAACCCTGGCAGGAAGCGCTCAATGGTTCGCGGACCTGGAGACGTCCATTGAGCGGCTAAACGGGTCGGACATGATCCAGATGGGGGACGACTTCATAGAATGGTTCGCCCTGGTCGCGGCTGAGCTTCGGGCCTTCGATTTAGAGAGGAGGGCAGCATGAGATCCAAGGAGATGGAGCCAACCGGGACGGATATGCCGGCGAAGTGCTCGCTTCTGCCATTCAGTGAAGGAATGAGGGGCTGCGTTTTTTATCTCAAATGCTCAAACGCAGCCATTTGCTTTGACGAGGATGGCGACCTCTGGAAGTGGGACGAAAAAGAGTGGATAGGAATCGGCTTGTCGGGTTCGGCCTTCTTCTGGGGCGAACTCAATCAGCGGTGGTGGCTGCTTGCCGAGCCTGGCGCAGAGCCAATTCAGCATGGCGATTCCTTTGAGCGCTGGATTGAGCTATTGGCGGAAAGCGCCTCGAAGGTTTGGATGCGGGAATTGAGGCAGCCCCTGCGTCTGTTCAAAGAGGAACCGTTCCTGATGGACGAAGGGCTTGCTCGAGAGGCAAAAGAAATGTCCCCAGGTGCACGACGCGAATGGGCCGCGCTGCTTCGCAAATGGGAAAAGGAACTCGATGCGTCCGCTGCCTTGCTGGAAGCATGCGCTCACACCTTTCAAGGTCTCACCGTGGAAATGATAGAACAAAACTGAACCTATGATTACACTACTCACCTACCCCCAGGCCGCGCAGAAGACCGGCTTCCACGAGAAGCGCCTCCGCCGTGCTGCTTCGCCAAACACCCCGTTCAAAAAGCGACTGCGGGTTGTCCGCCTCGGGCATTCCACCGTTCGGATTCGCGAGGTGGATTTGAACAACTGGATTGAGAGGATTGGTTCATGAACACAAAACAAACCCAATCCCCCTACATGACCCGCGCTGAGGCTGCCGACTGGTGGCGCAAGTCGGTCGATACGATTGACCGCTGGGCCGTGCGCCTGGGCTGGGAGCGCCAGTTCGACCACGGCGGCGGCGTGCTGTTCCTGCGGGAGCAAGTCACCAAGTCGCCCAAGCCGGTTCACCGCGGGAGACGGTTCAAACAGGCTTAGCCGCTCAGCTCGTACCGGCCGGAACTCACACCCGCTCAGCAATGGGCGGGTTTTTTATTGTTCACGCCCTGTTCTTGAGTCTTACTTCTGGGATGGCCATACCACCACTAACCGACGAAGCAACCAAGGTATTGATTGCGGCATGGGGCGCGATAACTGGGAGCATCGCCATCCTAATCCATATCCACAACTGGTGGAAGGACAAGGCGAGGGTTGTGATTACTGGAGAGGTGTGCTGGAAGCAGTGCAATAGGACCAACACGAAGGGTATCCAAGTAGTGGTCGAAGTGGTCAACCATGGCCGCAGGGTTATCGTAATCAAGAAGGCTGGGTTAATGTTTCCGCGTGTTAAGGGGGAACCTTTTGGTGTTTTTCAGGCTCGTCACCAAGCAGATGAAACAGAAATTTCTGGCAGTGGTGTAGCACTGGAAGAAGGCAGATTGGCCAGATGGGAATCACTTTTCAACCTACCATCTATGGAGCGATATCTGCATCGGAGGTGGTTTCTTTTCGCCGAGGACACGTATGGAAATCTTTATAAAATCCGACCGCAAACAGATCTGAAATCACTCAAGGAGACAGCAGACAAACTGGCCCAACCAAGCTGAAGAGCTATTTGCCAAGGTCCACCCCCAGCTCGCGGAGCATCAGGTCGAGCTTCCTGGCCGTCTCGCAAACTACGCTGGGAACGTCATCGCCGGAAACAATCGCGATATGGTCCCTGCTGGAGGTTATTGTCACCTGGGCTTTTTGGTTCTCATCAAGACCGATATCCACTGAAACCCGCCACAAGACCTCTCTGGAATTGGGGACCTTCAGCCAGATCCCAAAGTCTTTTTCCTTTCCATTTACCTTTTCGAAAAACAGAGCCAGCTCCCGGTGAGCCATAAGGAGGCTCTGGATATATTCCCGAAGCCCGCGGCGGATGTCCTCGCGTCGTCCATTAAACTCCCCTGGTGTTTCGCTCATAATGCTTTGGCGGTTTCGCGCGTCGGAAGTATTTCGGCGGCGGTCGCGTGCCGTCAAGGCGATGAATCAGGGCTTTGAGCCAGCGGGGCTCTACGTCGCTCGGCGCGCGCTTCACTTTCCGTAGGTCCTTCCCTCCAGGCCCCGGAGCGCATCCTCATGGTTTTTCCGGAGAACCCCCTCCATGTAGGCCATACTCTCCCGCATCGCTTCCTCGACCGCTGGCGCCACAACAGGATCTGCGACCTTGGTTGTGTTCCCCGCGATTGCGACGGGATTTTCAACTGAGACCGCCGGCGTCCCAAATCCTTTTGGCTGTCCAACCTGGTCCTTGAAATTGACTCTGCCGCGGCTGTTTCCGCGTGATTCTCGAAGCGCGGAAAAGACCTTCAATGCTGGAATGAACCCGGATGCCATAAAGCCAACCGAGCGAAGGATTGCACGAAGGAGCCTTTCCCCTTTTCGATTTTTGTCGGCAGTGGTCATGCCTCGCAGGTCGGACTTGTGGCCAGACTTGACCTTGCGCCGGATGTAGAGGAGAGCGGCATTGGTCAACCCCTCCGCGTTTTTAGCCAGGATGGCGCGGCTCTTCCTCAGTGCGCCGGTCTTACGGGAGCGGCTGAGCTTGTAGCCGACCACGTTCATCTTCGCTTCGATGCGGGATTTCTCCGCACGTCGGGTTTTGATGTATGACTTTATGAGAATATCGCAGAGCCTCGAGTTGAGACTCTCCATGAAGCTTCTCTTTGACCGTGAAGCGTAAAGATTGAGAACGCGGCTGAACTCGGCATCCGGAACTTTGACGGTGATTTTGTCCATGGTGGTCAGTTCTCCCAATGCTTTCCTATGGCTGGAATCTTGAACCGCTGATGGTCGAGCCATCGCCAAAGTTCGGGACGGTTGTCGCGCAGGTGGTGTATCACCATCCGACGTGCTGCAGCTTTGCGTTTGTAGCGGGTCTCACGCCACTGTCGCCGGCCCTCACGCCAGTTGCGCAGGGCCTGCCAGAAGCTCCGGATAAATCCGAAAGCAAAGCAGAGCGGAGCAACTATACAGGCGACGATTCTCATAGTGGAAAAGCAGTGTCCGGAATCCCTCCGCCTCCGCCCCTAAATGCCGCAGGAGGCTGATACTCTTTTCGCGTGGCAGCCTGCCGAATCAATTCCAGCTCTCTCAACATCGCCCTGTTTAGGTCGTAGGCATTCGCAATCCGGTTGAACAGGGCGCCAGTGTCGTAAGCGCCAATCTTGGACCGAGCGTCTGAGCCGAGATTGTTGGCTAGATTGTTATCAACTCCGCCGGTTCCGTGACTCTGAGTGCTGCCCTTCATCAGTGCTTGGATCTCTTCCGACAGCAAAAGCGACTTGCCTTCGAATTTGAATTTGGAAGCCTCTGCACCCGGTCCACCTCCCAAAAATGAAATGATTCTGGAAGCAAAGGCGGCAGCGTCAAGAGCGGCTTTTTCGCGTTTGAGCTGTGTGATTTTCCCTTCTGAATCCAACGCTCCGAAAGTTGCTTTGCGCTTAATTTCCGCGTAGTGGGCAGACTCCTTGTCCAGTTCAGCTTCATCCTGCTTTAGCTGAAGCAGTCGCTCGGCGTCTTCGACCTCCTTGCGGTTCAACTCCTCCAGTTCGGTCATGGCCTTTTTCTGGGCCTCCTTCTGGTCGTTGATTTTTTTCAGGGTCGCCTCGGCTTCATCCTTGGCCGACGTTATGTCGGCGAACCGCTTCTGCCCGCGAATCCATTTAAGCCCCTCGCTCAATCCGTGCATCGCCTCGAAAAGAAGCGTCGGGTCCCCGTCCTCATCGGTCGGATCCATCACTCGATTTTTTAGAGCCTTCCACGCGGACTTGAATGATCCCTTGTCCTTGCCGTAGTTTGCAAAGACGGCCGTCGCGCGGTCACTGATAACATCGTCCTTGTCACCCGCCGTGACGCCCCGCATCAGCATGGGTGCAAGCTCACCGCCGGATTTGCCAAAAAGCTTTTGCAGTGCCACGAGCTGCGAAGGGTCCATCGTCCTCCCCTTGAATCGCTCGAGCAAATCGCTGTAGATGGCCTGCGGCGATTTACTGGCCGCATCCTCAGCGCTGATGCCGAGCAGCTTGAAGTATTTTCCAAGCGCCCCGCCTTCTCCCGCTCCGCCGGCATTGGATTTCGTGATGAATTCCGCCTGGGCTTTTCCGAGATGCTCCAGGCTGGTCTTCACGGTGTCGATAGATGACCCGGCGCCCTCGGCGGAATTCTTCCACTGCTGAAACGTGGTCGTGTCCAGGTTCAACCGGAGTGCCCCCTGGATGTTCTCCTTGGCCTTTGCCGCCTGCTCATCGAGGGCCTTGAACTCATTCCGGATGAGAGCCACGCCGGCGGCAACTGCGGTAAACTTTTGGGCATAACCTTTCACTCGCTCAGTGAAAGTGGAGAATGCGCTCTCGCTGTCGCTCAGGGATGACTTGAAGGAGGAGTTATTGCCTTCTAGTTTGATGAGGAAACTAAGAAACCCCATGTGGACCCCCTCTCTGCCCGCGAACCTTTATGCCCTTTTTTGCAGCTTCGGCCAACTGAGCTTCAATTTTAGCCATCGCCTCTTCGGCCTCATTCTGGTTTCTGATGATTTCCTCGATGGTCGTGATTTTGGCCCCACCGGACTTCTCAATCAGGGTCGAGGATAACCAGTAAGAAAACGGGAGCGGCTGGTTCATGACCTGGGACAGGCTTTGATTGCACTTTTCCATCAGGTGAACGAGGAGGGTTTGCGCGACGGGAGAATTGATTTCGGTGTAGCCGCTGCTCTCACCTTCCACAGGATTAATATCGAGGAACGGACGATTGAAACCGCGCGTGATGTGGACACGCATGAACTCAATCCGCTTCTTGCATGGCACCGGTCGAAAGCCGAGCCAGGAAAACCGCAGATGAGTGAGAAAAATTTGCAGGTTGGCTAACGGCGCACCCCAGCGCCGAATGATATCCTCATAGGTATGGCTGCAGATCCAGACCGCCTCCAAAAGCTCGCGGTAGGTCGCATGACGATCGTCAAGGAAAGGACTCTTCAGGCGCGTAAGCGTTATCCAGTGTGCCAGGGAGAATGGCAGTAGGCGCTTTCCCAAGATGACTGTGAAGTCTGGTAGCGCGGCTTCAAGGTAGTCCTGTTCAAAGTTGTTCATTTTATGCGAACGGGATACTTCAGGGGGTCCCACAGCTTGGCCCAATCCCAATGCTGCCGAGACTCGAATTTATTGTAGGATGTCTGCCGAAGCGTCGGCGGGTTTTCCATCCACTGGCCCTCTGCAAGTTGCGCGATGGTAATGTCTGGCATTGTCCCAAGCGTTCTGGCCAGGGCGGCCGTGCTTTCGTAGATGGTGGGCTCGACCGTAGTCTGTGGCCGGTTGTAGTTCCAATCCGAGTTGATGATGAAGGTCCGACTGACAGAAGGGACGAAGTAGCGGATGTCATCATCCCGGCGCACGATGCGATTGTAAATTTCGGTCGCCTTGTTGCGGTTAGTTTGATCCGGGATTGCGCTCAGGATTGATGCCAGCGCTGCGGGGAATGCCTGCTGGTCACCATTGGAGTTGAACTCATTCACAGCAATCTGGACGATGGCCAGCGCACCTGGGGACGCGGCCTCCAAATTGAAGGCATATGTGCTCGTGAGGATATTCTTGGTCCCTTCGCCCGTGCCGATTTCCCAAATCTCGCTGGGCGGTTCCTTCTGGTCTGGCAGGTAGGATCCGTAGTGCGCAATGAGCTTCCAGTATGGCCCCTGTTGTTCCAGTTCGATCTCAGAGCAGTATTCTTGAAGGCTCGGCAGCAACCCGACAATGGCACGTGGATGCCCGCGGTAGGTGACATAGGTCTCCCAGCCGCCAGCCTCGCTCCAGCGCCGATGCGTGGATTCGTCGAAGGGCCCAAGACTGCCCTTGTATTTCGGCTGGATGATTCGCGGTTCCGGCATGGCGCAAGGCTCAGGTTAGAGAGAAGGGAGCGGATAGCACGGAGCCTCCGCCCCCGCGTTGAGCCGTGGAAAATTTTGAAAACACGTCTCCCCGTTCTGCCGTTCCAGGTGGCAGAAATTGAGGAGCGCGAGGAACTCTCTCTGAACCTCGCGCTCCCGCAGCGTTATGCGCGCCGGTCCGCTCCCACTCAGGAGCGAAAGTGAAGGTTTAAAAATCATGAGCGGCATTCTGCGACAGCACGATCCCAGCAAGCATCGAACCCGATGGACGGATTCTCCTTTAGAAGTTCACCAGCCCGGGCAGCAATGACTTTGGCCTGTGCCGCGCTTTCAAGCGGAGTAGCCTCTTCAGCCGTCAGGGGACTGACCCCAACCTTGCTGATGAACGTCTTAACGTGAGCAACGACCGCCAGATTGACGCCCTGGTTAAGCGCGCTTATGTGGCCGCCAACAACGCCATGGATGGTGGCGAGCTGAGCGGGGGTGAATCCATCAGTGTTTGCCCCAGGCGTAAGCTTATCGATGGCAGTTTCAGAGATTTCAAGTTTTGCAGGCATAGATTTTGGGGCCGCAATGACGGCTACTTACGTTTGTCCATCTCGGCTTTGGCCGTTTTCCAGCACGCATCGAACCCGAGCCGAGGATTAACTTTCATGAGTTCAGCCGCTCGAATGCTGATGAGCTTCGCCTGGGCCTCGGTCTTCTGTTGCTCGGCAGGTTCATCATGCTCCACTTCCGCAGCCGGCGGAGCAGCTTGCGTCAATGTGGCGTTTTTGCGCGGCGGCTGCCCGGCAGGCTGCTGCTTATTGAACGCGTTCATAACGGAGACCTCGAAGGTCGCAGGGGTCGCGCCCATGGCCTTGAGCAACGCAGCATCCACATGAAGCACGCGGAACTTTGCCTCCGATGGCTCCTGGGCGGGAATCACGCCAAGAGACTCGAGCGCGGAAACCGTCTCGCTTCGGACCTTCACGACCTCCGTTGATGCGGCCTTGGTTTTCGTTTCGCGCGTTTGCTCGCTGGCCTCCAGTTCGGCCAGCGCATCGGTGAGTTGTCGTTTAAGTTTCTCAGACATAAATTTCGTATCTGTTGCTGCGGTTATTTTGGTCCCAAAGTCTGGACGGCGCCCTCGATGGCTTGGCACTTTTCCTGCACCGTGCAGTTGTTCCCGCGAATCGCGATGACGCGGATGTCATGCTCGGCTTGCAGCCGATGTGCGGCCTTTGTGGTTCGAAGCAGAAGAAACCTTATCGAGTCCGCAAGGTTCGTCTCATCCGAAAAGAGCGGTTTCAGAATGCGCTTCAATTCGGCAGACTCCGCGGCTTCGTGCGCGCTCACCAGGCTGCCAACCCGGTCGAGCTCTAATGCGTAAGCCGCGTTTATTTCCTTCACGAGGCCAGAATGCTCGACAGCAAGCTGGGCGATGCGGCGCGAAGCTATTTCGGATTTCAGTCTCAGCTCGGCGATTTGACGCAGAGTGCTTTTGTCCTCAGGATCTTTCGCTTCATTGACGGCGGCCTGTGCGGCTGACTCGTAATCGGTTTTTTGTTTCTGGAACTTTTCCAGGTCCGCTTCGATGGCGGCAAGTTTTGTAGCGAGCGCTTTCATGCTAGATGGCTATGGTTCGAGGGTCTTTGAGCGCCGATGCCAGCGCTGCACGCTCGGCTACATTCAGAAACCGAGCATCCCCGATGACCGCGCCCGGGCGGGATTCGATTTTGCCGATGGCACTCTCCAGGTCCGGATTGCCCCAGGGCAAAATGAACAGCTTCTGATTTATCAAAACAGGGTGAAAAAGTTGAGGGGCTTGGGTTTGTCCGGACATGATATTCGTTTTCTTTCGGTGGTGGTGGTTAGCTTTTGGTGAGGCTTGCGCGGCCGGCGGAGTCGAAAAGAGCTTTGATTTGAGGCAGCCGAGCGAGTTCGAAAAGGAGCATTCTTCCCCCGATGCCGGCGGTCGCATCCGGAACCAGGTCCCCAGATTCAACACGGCGGAGGATGGTGCCACGGTCCTTTAGGAGCTCGTGGCTGAGCTGTGGCAAGGTGGCGTAGACGGTGTTTTTCATGTTTAAACTTTTGCGGTCTCAGTTCGCACATCTGCGTTTTCTGCTGCGAATGGATCTCGTCAACCAAATATTTTTTTGGGCTGCCGTGGCCTTGGGTTGAAAGCGCGGATGGACCGCTCGGGAGGTGGGCCTGGATGGAACGATTTCCGCAACACGGCTTCGATTTTTTCAGCCTCAGGATTCCTAACTATTTTTTTCTTTTTCATCTTTGTCCTTTTCAAATTTCACCACCGCTTTGCAGCCGCACTTCTCACAGAGAAATGGCTCGTATTTCTCCATGTGCAAATAGCGTAACCCCTCAATGATTTCAGAGCGGAGCCTATCCTCGACCGCGTGAACATCCTTCAGCAAAACCAAGAATGGAGAGACCTTTGCCGGAATAGAAAGGAGGCGGCTCTTTGCTGTCAGGCTGTGCCTTGCGATGTCCCGCTTCATCTCGTCGATGTGAATGAACTGCCCTTTGCGGACATCATTTTCAAACTCGGAGCGCTCAGCCTTCGCGGTCAGGATTCGCGTCTTTAACGCCTGCAAGTCGACGGCCGCATCGGTATCCTTTAAGCCGTTGTCCTTCATGAATCTCTGCCAGGCCTTTACGTCGTGCCTGCCATCTCCGCTGGGTTTTGGCGCGCCTTCCAATCGTGACCACGTATGAATCGACCTTCGGGAGACTCCGCCGAGCAGTTCCCCGAGCTCAGTCTGATTTCTTGCGAAGGCCTTCGGCTTTCCGTGCTTGGGCGCTGCTGCTGGCTCTTTAGCCTTGGATTCGTTCAAAATTTTTCGCTCAGCCGAGGAGAGAGGTTTCCCCGCTTTCACCTTGCGAATGATGTTCGCCAAGTCGGCCTGCTTGATTCCGTCAAATGTCTTCTGGTCGAGCATAAATGGGAATGGGAAGCGGTTTTTTAGATCACGCAAAAAATAGGTGAGAGCCGCTATGGGAACGCGCTGGGGAGCGTTGCCCAAAAAGATTCCTTAGTGTTCCCGACCAGGGTCTGCCATGCCGTGACAGATACCATGCGGTTGCTTCAGGCTTTGGCTGTGCGCTCTTCGTGCTCATAGTTCGGGGTCCGGTAAAGCCTTTGGACATGGCAGCGATAGCCATGCGGCAGCGTCTCCAGGGTCGTGATGAACTTGCCCTCCCGGGTGAGACGTTGGACCAGCTCGGGCAGTTGTCCGAATTTGATGACGATGACGTCGGAGGTTTCGGGGAGCAGGTCGGGTTGGGTCATAGCGCTTCCCTCCAGTCGCAGTCATGGACTGATTTGGGCTTCTCGTTGCGGTATATGCGGTGCTTCCCCTCGTTCGCAGTGCCCTCGCTCCGGTCGTGGACCTTGCCAACGCCTCGCCATTGCGCGGATTTTCCCTCGTTGGATGTGCCCTTGTTTCGGTCGCCGGCCAAGGTGGGCTTAGCCTCTTCGAGTTCCTGTCGCAACATGGCGAAAAACTTTTCGGAGTCCGGGCTGATAGGCTTCTCGGTTTGGTCCGCTCCCTGAGATTCCTCCGGCTTGAGCTTCTCCCACTTTGGCCGCGTGATGGGGTAGCCGAACTTTTGGGTTTCCAAAACGTCCAGCCGGCCGAGGATATGCTCAATCTTTTCGGTATCGCTGGGCGCGAGCCTCGAGAGTTCGCGCTTGAGGTCCAAGATTAGAGCTTCCCGTTCCTTAGGATACATCTTGCCAAAACTTGGGGGGCTCCTCTCCCCCTTAGTTAGATCCTTAGTTAAGACATTAGTTTCGTGCGGTGTTTCCCGCACGCTGGAAGGGGGAAACCCTGCACGCTGTGTGTGAAAACCCTGCACGCTGGATTCTGGCAGCGTGCGGGAAAGGCTGCACGCTGAGCCGAGCCCATCCATGAGCATGTATTTGAAAGTTCCATGAGGTCCACGCCCCGCGATTTCCAGATAACCCGCCTCGATAAGCTGCTTCGTCCAGGTCTTCACAGACGCCACGTCACAGTGCATTTCCTGTCGGGTCTTTCGCTGGCCTACGAAACAGAACCCCGTCTCGCTGTTGCGAAAACCAAGGTAGTAGTGCCAGAGCCTGAAGGCCCCGTGAGATAGGCGGTTATCGGTGGCGATGCGCTTATAGACCGAAAATCGTTCGTTGAATGCGGCTTCCTCTCTCAAGGAGACTCCTCTAGGGTTCCGCTCAAGGAGTCGCACTTACCAGAAGTCTTGACCGCGGGTGAATTTTCAGTTTTACTTTGCATGTCGTTGGTATTTGGGCCCCGTCGCTGGGGCCCTTTTTATTTATTCGATGTGAGCCTCTTCGTGGCTCGCTCTTCTTCAACCCAACGCTGCCGCGCCTTTTGGCGGATGGCCGGCAGTTCACTGAGCAGCTCCAGGCGGATAACGAACTGCGCAATATGGTCCTCGAGCTCGGCGGGTTTGAACGATTCCGCCAGGGCGGGATGTTCGGTGCGAATTGCATCTATCATCATTTGCATGGCGGGTTTGGTGACCGCCTGATGGTCCGTGTCAAGCCGTCATCGCGGCGCGATGCGCCGTGCGGCTCTTTCGGCAATATCGAATGCCCTGTCGACAACGATATCAGTAGACCACCGATCATCGTCGTAAGGCGTGGTGACAACGACTCCATGAAGTGCCGCGGCGAAAAGGATATCGAAGGCTGACGGCGGCCGGCCGCTCAGTTCTTGAACCTGTTCCGCCACAGATTTGCTATCCAGGACCGGGCGTCCATGGGCGTCCATGATTCGAGACTGCTCGCGGGCGACAGCCCTCTTGAGTTCCTCGTCCATGCGGTTTCTCTCCGGTTGGGATTATGCCGCCTCCTGAGTGTTCGCCTGCTCGCACCGTTCCAGGAAATCGAGAATCGACTTCAGGTGGAACAGTCGGCAGCCCCGCACCTGCCCCGGTTCGCGAATTGAGACGGTGCGGATTTTCTTTTTGCCCGCCAGCTCGTAGAGCTTGGGGCGAGTGAGCCCGGAGTAGTGCTCAGGGCCGGTCTTGGGTGCACGAATCCACTCGGGCAGGCTTGCCTCCCGAGCCGCTAATAGTTCTTTGACACGATTTGCCATGAGCACACGTTATCGGTGCGCCCATGCGGGAGGGCTAGATCATTAGTCCCCTTTTCGAAAAGGGGGTTCCTGCTTTCGTCCCCTTTGTAGAAAGGGGGTTTTGATTCGCGCCTTAAATTTCTTCTGAAGGTTATCGTAGTTGGGAATTTTTCCCGTGTAGACTCCTGCCTTCTTAAGCTGCTCCAGCCTGATAATCGCGGTAGTGATGACTTCGGTGTTGTTCCCCATCCCGCCGGTCTTTTGGAATTCCTCCCGCATCAGGTCCCAAATCAGCGATTCCTCTTTGCGCGTCCCGATACTCTGTAGGAGCGTCGCCCATTCCATCCCCAAATGGATCCCCAGTTCTGACACCATTCTCTTGCGTGACAAGCTTTCCGCCGGCGTCTCCTCTTCATCGTCCCCATAGCCTGGGTCAAGGCGGCTGACAATGTCCCGAGCCGTTCCTTCAATGCTGGTGAGGGCATTGCAGATTTTGTCATCATACCAAAATTCCTGCTTCATGCTTCCGGCGGCGGAAAGGATGCACCCCGCGTCCCAAAATGTGGGCTCGCGTTTTGTGATGTTTAGAACGTTCCCTGTAATCTTCTTGTGCGTCATACCTCAAAAACGTTCGGAATTTTCTCGAGCGCGTCGCGTTTCGTTGCTCGGTCGATTTTGGTGTAGGTGCGGCTCACCGCCTCGCTGTCGTGGCCAATGATGTCCATCGCGACGGCATCACTCACCCCAGCATTCTTCAGCAGGCTCGTCGCGCTATGCCTCAGGCAGTGAAACCCCAGCGCGTTGAGCTTTCGCGCGGCAGACCGGCCTTTACCATCCTCCCTCTTTTTGTTGGTGCGCTTTTCGACCAAGCCGGCAGCCGTCATGATTTTGTAAAATTGATTGCTCAGCAGTCCCCCGTGCGGATTGCGCACCTTGACCCCGTGCGCATCGGGGAAAACGGGTACCGCCAGGTCCGTCACCTTTGGCAGTGCCGAAAGGTATTTCAGGACAGGGCCCGTGAGCGGCGTCACCTGAATGCGGCCGGTCTTTGTGGTCTTGATGGTAATTTCCCGTTCCTGCAGATCGATTTCCTGCCACGTCATCATTGCTATGTCCCCGAGTCGCAGGCCCGTGTAGAGCCCCATCAGAATCATTCCTCGCCACTCGACGTCAGCCGCGGCGAAAATGGCTTTTAGTTCCGCCGGCGTGAACGGCCTCCGGATGGACTTCGATTTCCGCTGGATGAGAGTGACCCGGGAGGCTTCGTTCGTATCGACCAATCCGTCCCGGCGTGCCTGATTGAGCGCCGTGCGCAAAATCTTGACCGTGTAGTTTGCCGAGTTTGGCGACAGGCTCCCGGCGATGCTGTCGCGCAAGTCGGAGATGTCCTTGGCCGTTAGGTGAGACAGGTCGCGCTTCGCTTTTCCACCGAGACAATCGAGCGCATGGTTGATGGCGGTCGTGTAGCGCTCATGCGTCCGGTCGCCGGCCTCGAGCTCCTTGCGCTTCAGCCAGGCGGTGAAAAAATCTTTCGTGGAAGAGCTTGCAAGCGCGTCCTTGTTGGCGATGACAAAGATGTCCGAGATGACGCGACGCGCTTGCAGCTCGGTCAGCCGACCGCTGGCGCCAGCCTTGGCCGCGTCCTCGAATTTGTTCGCGACTCGCTGGGCCTCTCGACGGTCTTCACATTTCGTGCTCCTGGTCGTGCGCGTGCCATCGGGGAGCGAAAAACACGCGGACCAATAAGGTGACTTTGGATGTTTGCGCAGACTGGCCATGACGGTAACGACAATAGTAACAACGTTCGAGGGTGTCAAAGGTGTTTTGATATGTAAAAACACTGAGAAAAACAGCGGTTTTCGACCAATGCTTAGAATCAGGGGTTCGAATCCCCTCGGCTCCACCAACCTTTAACAGCAATTGTTTTAAGGTTCGGCTGGAAAATAACCACCCTCCCTGACGGCCTCTGCGTTGTCCGGATGCCGGCTCTCCATGTGCGGAAAAAAACCTTGGTCGAGAGACTCGCCAAGTTATCCTTCTTCGCAATGACGAAGAAATTCACCGACCGTTCTGTTCGCCGGGACCGGCAGGCGCCATGACGCAGCATTCTGCAATGCCTGCGTGCCCGGAGGGCGTGTGGATGCTGGATCCGGATGTCACCTTTTTGAATCACGGCTCTTTCGGGAGTTGCCCACGCCCGGTGCTTGAGTTTCAGCAGGATCTCCGGAATCAGCTCGAAAGGGAGCCAGTCGAGTTTCTCGTCCGGCAGTTGGAAGGCCTCTGGGACGAGGCGCGCGCAAAGTTGGCGGCCTTCGTGGGGGCAGCTACTGACGATTTGGTGTTTGTGCAAAACGCGACGGCCGGAGTGAATACGGTTTTGCGATCGCTGGATTTTGGCCCCGGGGATGAACTGCTGGTAACCAGCCAGGAGTATAACGCGTGTCGAAATGCTCTGGACGTGGCCGCGGAACGGTGGGGCGCGAAGGTGGTGGTAGCCGAGATCCCCTTCCCCGTGCCCAACCAGCAGTCAATCATCGAGGCGGTCCTCGCCATGGTCACGCCGCGCACGCGACTTGCGCTGCTCGATCATGTGGTAAGCCAAACTGCCCTGGTGTTTCCGCTGGAGAAAATTGTTCCGGCGTTACGCGAGCGGGGGGTGCAAACCCTGATCGATGGGGCACACGCGCCGGGAATGATCCCGCTCAACTTGAAAGCACTCGGGGCCACTTACTATACAGGCAACTGTCATAAATGGATTTGCGCTCCGAAGACGGCCGGGTTCCTCGTGGTGGCGAAAGAGAAGCAACAACGGGTGCGTCCGCTCGTCATCAGTCACGGGGCAAATTCACCGCGAAAAGATCGATCACGTTATTTGATTGAATTCAGCTGGATGGGCACCTGGGATCCGACCCCGTGCCTGAGCGTGCCCAAGGCATTGGAGTTCCTGGGAGGCCTGCATCCGAACGGTTGGCCGGGATTGATGCAGCGAAACCATGAAATGGCTCTGGCTGGGCGAAATCTGCTGTCCAAGGCCTTGCGGATTCCCCTGCCTTGCCCCGACGATTTGATCGGCTCGATGGCCGCACTTCCCCTGCCCCCCGCGCCGGTGGATTCGCTGTCCACGTCGCCTCTCTATCGCGATGCTCTGCAACAGCGGTTGTATGATGAATTCCGGATCGAAGTGCCAGTCGTGCCGTGGCCCACGCCACCGCCGGGAAGTGCGCTGCAACCTCGGTTGATTCGCGCGTCAGCGCAATTCTATAACGAGCTGCGGGACTATGAAAAACTCGCCAACGCCCTCGCGAAATTGCTTTCCGGGTAGGAGGTTATTCCCACTCGATGGTAGCGGGTGGTTTGCTTGAAATGTCGAAGCAGACCCGATTCACCCCTTTGACCTCGTTGATGATCCGGGTGGAAAGCTTCTCGAGCAGATCATAGGGCAGCTTTACCCAATCGGCCGTCATGCCATCCTGCGATTCCACCGCGCGGATGGCGATGGTGTAGTCGTAGGTTCGTTCGTCGCCCATTACCCCCACACTCCGAATGGGCAGGAGCACAGCGAAGCTCTGCCAAATCTTGTAATACCAGCCAGCGGCTTTCATTTCCTCCATCACAATACTATCCGCGTCGCGGAGGATATCGCACCGGCGGTTAGTCACCTCGCCGAGGATGCGCACGGCCAGGCCGGGGCCAGGAAACGGCTGGCGGAGCACAATCTCCTTGGGAAGGCCGAGTTCCAAGCCAAGCTGGCGCACCTCATCCTTGAACAGGCATTTGAGCGGCTCCACGAGCTTGAACTTCATGTTCTTGGGCAAACCACCGACGTTGTGGTGGCTCTTGATCATCGCCGCCGGGTTGCCGGCAATGGGCACGGATTCAATGACGTCCGGATAAAGCGTGCCCTGGGCAAGAAATTTGGCCTTGCCCACCTTTCGGGTGGCACCCTGGAAAACATCGATGAAGGTCTTGCCGATGATCTTCCGCTTCCGCTCCGGATCGGTCACGCCCTTGAGCTTGCGCATGAAGAGCGCGGAGGCGTCCTCGTAGTGGAGCTTGATCTTGAAATTGCGGCCGAAGACTTCGCGCACCACTCCGGCTTCCCGCCCGCGGAGCAGGCCGTTGTTGACGAAAATGCAGGTGAGCTGATCGCCCACGGCTTTGTGAATGAGCGCAGCGGCCACGCTCGAGTCCACGCCGCCGCTCAACCCCAGGATAACGCGTTCGTTGCCCACCTCCGCCCGAATGTTGGCCACCGCCTGGTCGACATAGTTATGCATCGTCCAGGACGAACTGCATCCGCAAATGTGGTGCACGAAATTGCTGATGATCTCCGCGCCGCGAGGGGTGTGCACCACCTCAGGATGAAACTGCAACCCATAGAATTTTTTTGCCCGATTTTCCATGGCGGCGTAATCGGAATTCTCAGTGACCGCGATCGATTTGAAGCCCTCCGGGATTTTTGTGAGCTTGTCGCCGTGAGAGTTCCAAACCTGGAGCTTCTCGGGCAGGGTGACGAACAACGGGCTCGACTTGTCCTTGATCGTGAGGTTCCCCTTGCCGTACTCGCGTTTGGGACCGCGCTCCACTTTCCCCCCCAGATAATGCGCCAGCACCTGAATGCCGTAACAAATGCCGAGCACAGGGATGCCCAGCTTGAAAATGCCCTTGTCAGGGTGCGGCGCGTCCTCCGCATACACGCTGGAGGGGCCGCCGGATAGAACCAGGCCCTTCGGTGCGAGCAGCGCAATCTCCTTCGCCGTTGTATCGTAGCTCAGAATGGTGCAGTAAACGTTGCACTCCCTGATCCGTCGCGCGATCACCTGCGTGTACTGCGACCCAAAATCCAAAATTACAATTTGCTCAATCATCCCAACAAAGGAATAGGTTTTTACGCTGGGAAAATCATTTGGCGAGTCAAAAGTTATGGGCCAGGCGGGTTAAACCCTATCGATTCGTTTGACTTTTGGAATAATTTGCCTCCCGTTTTGAAACGAATTTTGGCACTCCCGCCTTTTCCCTGGAACTGGCGTGTTTGTCACACGAGCCGGCCCACTGTTGGGCCGGCTCTTTGCTTTCCCCATCGGACTCGAAGCGGGGCTAACGCTTAAACCCTTTGCCAGGAAACAAAGGGCGTTGGCGCGGTGGCTGATTCGGGCTTCCGATTTTCCTCCCGCCTTTTTGGGAAGCACCCCATAGCATTGTGCGCTGTGGAATAGCACTTTGCCTGAACCAAAGGGGGCATGAAGTCTCTTTTAGGTAAATAAAATTATGTCAAAAACATCCGTACTCTGTATCGCCAAGACTGAAGCTCAAGCCATTTCCATTGTGGACCGGCTCAAGGCTGCGAATTTTAGCTCGAACGACATCTCCGTTCTTTTCCCGAACAAGGAAGGTTCGAAGGACTTTGCTCACGAGCAACACACCAAGGCCCCGGAAGGTGCCACGGCTGGCGGGATCGGCGGCGGGGTCCTGGGTGGCGCGCTTGGTTGGCTGGTTGGCATCGGGGCGTTGGCGATTCCCGGAGTGGGTCCTTTCATCGCAGCAGGCCCGATCATGGCGGCTCTCGGCGGTGCCGCGCTCGGTGGCGCAGTGGGTGGTATCACAGGAGCTTTGGTGGGTCTCGGAATTCCCGAGTTTGAAGCCAAGCGCTACGAAGGCAAGATCCGGGAAGGGAATCTACTCATCTCGGTCCATACCGAGGACTCAGAGGAAGTCAAACTCGCCAAGGACATCTTCAAGCAAGCGGGCGCTGAAGACATCTCTTCCACGGGGGAATCGTCCGTTCCAAACGCCTCCAAGACTTCTCCTAATTACACCGGCGCCCGTTGAGCGACCTGCAAAACTAATTACTACGAGTGAAAGAATTCAAAAATATGCAACGTTTATTCCAGTGTATCCTCTGTGCATCGGTTCTCACCGTGCCGGCCTGGGCCGAGGACGCTCCCGTCATCAAAACAGATCGCCCCGACCACGTGCCGTACCAGCAACGGCTGCATCGCCTAAACGATTCTGCCAAAGCCAGCGACCTAATGGGCATGCCCGTGCGAAACCTGCAGGACGAAAAGCTCGGGAAGATCAGCGACCTGGCTGTCGATGTGGAATCCGGTCGGATCGTGCAGGTCATCCTCTCTCTCGGCGGAATCGCTGGCCTTGGTAAAACTCATGTGGCCGTCCCGCCGGGTGCTTTGCGCCACGCGGCGGCCCAGAAGGTCCTTTACCTCGACGCGGATCAGGCGCGGCTGAAAAGCGCACCCACCTTCGATACCTCGAAGTGGGCCGAGTATTCCGACCAGGAGCATCTTTCCGCCGTGTATCGGCATTACGGCGAGGAACCCGCCTTTGACTTCGTTCATCGCGGGGATGCAGCGTTGCAAGGTGGACGCAGCGCGGACTCTGTTCCGAACACCGTCTCAACCCGCAAAGCGGATGGCACGTGGGAGAAGGATCGTCTCACCGCGGATAGTCAGTCCATGATTCCCGCTTCCCGTCTCGGCCAGGTTCAGCGGGCAAGTAAGGTCATCGGATTAGCGGCTTTCCAGCACAGTGGGATCCGAAGCTTGGAATTCACGTGACTTGAAGTCGCGGC
>JADMIO011411867.1_pt1 | contig 51589 bp, 44 predicted proteins | sample 8958161 | NCBI WGS metagenome assembly JADMIO01 (sample SAMN16585339, study PRJNA669376) | soil metagenome | isolation source: Crop rotation soil | place: USA: Cullars Rotation, Alabama | collected 2011
AAGGTGAGCCAGTGTGATTACATTTGCGGCCTAACTGTGGCCAGTCCAGTTACGCTGGAGTCACTAGTATTTAGGTGACACTATAGAAGCGGCCGCGACAACTTGTCCACGTGGAATTCTAAGCTTAGGATCCCAATGTGCTGGAAAGCTGTATCAATCGTAAAATTTGTTTTCAGATACTTGGAAAGTGCTTTAGTTTCCAATCTGATGTTCAGTACATCCGCAATAGCGATGATTCTAAGAGTTTCGAGTTTGACCGAGGATGAAGGCTCGGCATTAAGCTTTTGGATTTGTGCAATAAGTCTTGTGCTCAGCATTTGGCCTTGTGTGATCAGATAGATGAATTCGATTAAAAGTCCGCTATGTTTAATTTTTTCCCAGGTAGGTTGCCAGGCAGTTACATTGCAGTGAACCTTATTGCGTTTTTTTAATTCATTGAAGATGTTGGCTGCCTCTTCTTCAGTAAGCCTTATATCAACAGTTCTTAAAGTGAGATCGGTTATTTCATTTCCATATCTTACCCAATCTTCTTCCCTTGTGGTGATGATAAACTTTATTGGTTTACCTCTTAATTGTTCAGCCAATAAATTCCACCCGGTTAGAGAACTGTTGAGCCCATCCATTATTACAATAGGTATTTCTCCAATTGAAATTCTTGTTGTAAGAAAATCAGTGATACCCGATACTTCATTCCATGATGGACAGTATTGTAGTTGATAGATGGTATATCCATGATCGGTTAAAGTTTTTGCCGCAAGCCATGCAAGCGTAGATTTACCCTGCCCACTTGAACTTTTGATTATTGTAATATCAAAATCTGTTATTTTCTTAGCAATATTCTCTTCCCATATAGGCCTTTTTACAGGCAATCCCATTGCTATGTCAATAGGTCTTGCAGCTTTCCCATCAAAATAGCCCATATCTGTATCTACAGTCGTTACAATAAAAGAAATTTGTGTAACCCAATTATTTTGTATTGCAGGATTATTTGGAGATTTGGAAAAAGAATCCTTCACTGATTGAATCAATCTATAAACATCCTGGTAATAGATTTTCGATTTATTTTTCGAGGATTCAAAAACATAATAGAATAATGCCTTAATAAAAATCTGTTCGGTATCTTTATTTACATCATATTTCTTAAATAATAAATTTTCTATTTCTGTAAAGAGAAATGATTCCGTTATTTTAGTTGCAGAGATATTCTTGAATAATTGCTGCAGATCCAAACTACTGACAGACAGTCCCGAGTCTGTGAATTTCTTTAACCAAAAATCTATCACAGAATCCGAAACCGAACATTTGCCAATTGCGTCAAGATTACCTTTTGCGAGGTTCGTATTATGCACAAGTTCAAAGCGTGAGGTCGGATTAGTACGATATACTTCCAAGAAATTCTGAAAAACTTTTAAATCCCAAATAGCAGAAGCGTCGATAGTATTTTGCGATGTCTTAACCTGTAAATAGTTGTCAACTCCATCTGTATGGAGGTCAATATCTTCAACTCCTTCAAGCCTGACCCAGTTACTCTCGCTTTCATTTAAATGGTTTAAGATCACATAAACTGAATACAGAAACTGAAACCCGACTCCTCTTATATTGGTAATCCCGCCAGTTCTTTTTTTAACAATGTACTCCAAGGCATCATCAAATTTCTGAATATTCACATCAGAAATGGGTTCACTTTTTTGCGTATTAATTTTTCTTTTATTTCGCTTCATTATTAAGTAGTCGAAGTTATTGTTTCTTGAGTAAGGATAGGCCGATACCATAAATTTGTACTGACGTCACTCACTGAACTATGAAATACAATAAAATCTTTTTCCATGCATGTAAAAAGACCAGATTTTAAAATTAGTCCGAGTTTCAAATCATCCAAGTGGACCGGGCTCGATCTAAGCGCAAAGGATTCTTCAGATTGGAAAATTGCTGTTGATATTTTTGAAGACAGGATCGAAGGAAGGTTTCTAAAGCAAATTGAAATTCTTGCCAAAAACAGTGATCAGAAGATTAGAGAATTTTCAGGCTTTGCAATAATAGCGCTCGATTGTCTTTTGATCGAAACCCTGCAACAATTTTACAGGGGGACTAAAAGAACAGGAAAAGATCAGGATGATGTGATGTTTCATGACTTTTTCCAAAGAGATCCTGAATTTTCTGCATTTTTTAATACGCTTGCAAAATCAAATGTGTTTTACAACCAGGTTCGCTGCGGCATACTACATCAGGCCCAAGCGAAGAAAAGATCGATCATTCATATAAGATATGGCAGCCCTTTGGCCTCATGGGTTGATATTGCTGATCCTTTGCAGGGGATATCCATCAACAGACTGTTATTTCACAAAGCGGTATTGCGAGTATACTCGTTATATATCTCTCAATTGAGAGGTAATAATCATTTGAATCTCAGGCGCAAATTTGAAAAAAAGATGAATATGATTGCATCCCAAAGCTGATTAGCAGATTCTCCTTACAGCTTCCATAATTCCGCCATAATAAAACCTAAAATTGGCTTTTTGGTATTATATCGTATTTTTTCGTATCATTTCGTATATTTTACATATTTATTCGTATATTTGCGTATCAAATCGTATAAACATGCTGTACAAATTTAAAATGGATCTGAACTGGGGACTTACCAATGAACTGTCACAGATAGACAGTTTTGGCGGTGCTTGGTCGTTTATTGAAAAAAGAGAGGGGCATACACTTAAGCAATTGAAATCAATTGCAACGGTCCGGAGCATCGGAGCCTCAACAAGGATTGAAGGAGCTAAAATGACGGATGATGAAGTGGAAATATTGATAAAAAATTTAGAGATAAGCAAATTAGAAGAAAGGGACCAGCAGGAAGTTGCAGGATATTTTGGCGTAATGGACATCATTTCCGATTCGTTCCGCGACATTGAAATTTCTGCAAACAATATTAAGCATCTTCACAATCAATTGATGAAGTATAGTGCCAAGGATGAATGGCATAAAGGAGACTATAAACAGCAAAGTAACGAGGTCGAAGCCACCCGCGCAGACGGCACTAAGTACACGATTTTTAAAACAACAGAACCAGGTGTCGCTACCGACGATGCCATGAACAATGTTATAGACTGGTATAATAATGATAAAGAGGTACATCCAATCGTACGCTCGGCTGCACTTCTTTATGAATTCTTGAGTATTCATCCATTTCAGGATGGTAATGGAAGATTAAGTAGACTGCTAGCAAATTTGTTATTACTTAAACATGGCTATTCATGGATAGAGTATGTCAGTTTTGAACATGAAATCGAAAACAGGAAAGTAGAATATTATAAAGTCCTGATGGATTGCCAACGGCAGAGGCCTGGAGAAAATGTTAGTGCTTGGGTTCTGTTTTTTCTTAGTTGTCTTTCCAACATACAAACTCAACTAAAAAGAAAAATGGAAACCCATAATAATAATCCAACGATTTCACCAAGAGAGAAGAAAATATATGAGATCGTAGAAAACCGTCCTGGCATCAAATCAGGTGAGGTATCGGAAAAATTAAATATACCCTTGCCGACAGTTAAAAAAATAATCTCAGATATGGTCAGTGCTAAATTGTTAGTAAAACATGGAACCGGAGCAGGTACAAACTATGTAGTTGAACCAACAGTATCCGTAAAAAAGGATTTGATAATGAAATTTGATAAGGAGTTACGGAAGAAAGAGTTCCAACTCATGGACCCAAGGGCTGTGGTAGAAGTAAAAAAAATTATTTTGACACCTACATTTGATTGGGTCCGCCCGGATGATTGGGCAACCCGTCTGGCAAAACAAGGATTATATCTCGATATAACCTGTTACAACAGCAAAGGCGCTAGTTTTCAGCAGAGTTTTTCGATATCATCTTACAATAATCCTCATTATTATCAGCCCGTTTTTACATTGAGTAACCCGATTGTGATTCCCGCTTCAATGATTGATCGCGATTTCAACAATTACGAATATCCTATCAATATCGTTATTGAGCTTAAAAGCTCAGCGATAGAATTAGATTTTGAAGTACTGCTTGTCTATGATGAGGCAGGCAGGTAAAATTAGCTATTATGAGTACAGAAAGTAATGTTTTTTCACAAGGAGGCGGCGGAACGCATTTTGAATTTGAAGCGCAGACAGCATTCATGGTTATGATGCTTATTGGTACGTTCATGCCAGGGAGTGAGGAAGAACGAATAATCAGATTACGTCAGCAAAGCGGCTCTTTAGGATATGCTACAGATGACGTGTTAGTATGGAGTAAAGACAAGGTAGGACAGGAACGACGGACATTGGCCCAGATAAAACATGGAATGTCCATTACCAAATCTAACGAGGAATGGACCAAAGTTTTAATCGCCGCATGGAAAGACTTCAATGATCCAGCTTTATTTGAGAAAGAAAAGGATAGAATAATTGTGATAGTCGATAATCTCTCCACTAAGGAAAGAAAGCATTTGAAAGAGTTAATAAGCTGGGCGAAATCAAAATCAAGCCAGGAAGATTTCCTAAATGAAGTAACCAGGATAAAGGCGAAAAAAGAATATTACGAACTGTTCGCGACCATATTAAAAGATGCTGGATTCAATCCATCCGTAAAAGAAATGTTCTCATTTTTTAAATGCTTCGATGTCTGGGAGTTTGATTTCGGAACATCAGCTAGTGTTTGTTATAATAATTTTATCAATCTTATTGAACTGGCTAAGGCGCCCGTACCTCATTTACTTGCTGTTGAAATATGGAACAAGTTGTTTACTGCAATTAGTGGTTCTGATTTTAGAGGCGGGAGTATTGAATTAGCGACAATTCCTGCAGATCTGACAGAATTATTCAGCAGATCTTATTTCCCCTCCATACAAAAGCAACTTCTGGCCATTAGCGATGATAGCAAGGAGATACTGGAGCTTATACATGATAAAATCGGCGGTTTAACAATAGACCGTTCTCAATCAGTAGAATCAGCAATAGAAGAACTTGGCAAAAATCAATTCCTCATAATATCCGGCGAGCCAGGTTCTGGAAAATCTGCGATAGCTAAACATATCATTGAAAAGCAGCCGGGATGCTTGATTTCATTAAGGGCAGATGAGCTAAATGAAGGTAACCTGATTGATTTGCTCAAAAATAAAGGCATTAATCTAACCGTTAACGCATTCTTCAATCATTTTCCGCTCCAAGCAAGTTATATAATCTATGTTGATGCTTTGGAGAAATTACTGGAAGGGGAAGGTAAGCCCTTTCAGCAGCTACTTAAGTTGTTGAAAAAGCATCCAGATATCAAATTGATAGCAAGTTGCAGAGACGCAAATTTTCACCTGCTCGAAATAAAATATTTTTCAGAACAAAAATTCTTTAAGGTCGGCGTTGGTTTTCTTTCGGACGAGGAACTTACAGGTCTGGCCGAGCAACTACCGGAATTAAAGCCGCTGCTGGAAAATAAACGGCTGTCTTCCTTGATCCGGGTACCTAAATATCTTGACTTTGCATATAAAGCGATCAAGATTTCTGGAAAGGATTTCTCTACCGTAAACGAAGCTGAATTTATTAATGACCTGTGGGATATCATCGTCGAAAATCAGCTGAATGAACTTACTGGCGGATTTGCACAAAAACGTAGAGAGGTATTCATTAAGATCGCAGTTGACAGGGCAAAGCGGATGATCCCGTTTGTTGCTGCAACTAATTGTGATGCAGAAACGCTTGAAAAACTGGAAAAGGACAATGTTATCATTCGTTCAAGGCAAATAACTTATGCACCTGCACATGATGTTCTCGAAGACTGGGCTTTGATAAGGTATGTTGATGATTGCTTTAGACAAAACCCAAGCAGTGAGAATTTCCTTCGCTCTTTGGGAACTGAGCCCGCAATGCGCAGAGGCTTTCGTCTGTGGGTAAAAAATGCGTTGAGCGAAAGCAATCCGACTAAGATAGCTTTCTTTTCGGCCAACCTTTCTAATCTAGCAACTGATCGGTTCTGGCAGGATGAATCATTGATCGCTTTATTGTATTCGGATTATTGTGAGACCTTTTTTAAAGAAAATGAGAGCTTATTGACAGCCGATAATTTCGCACTGTTTTTTCGCATTATTCATATATTAAGAACAGCATGCAGAGAAAACAGCATGAATACCTGGGCGGAACGTAACTATATTCCCGTTGGACCTGGTTGGGGAATGGTTATTGGTTTTATAGATAAGTTTAAAAATAAATTACCGGAGCATAAGTACAGTCTTCTAATACTTACGTTAGAAGATTATGCAAAATTATTATTGTCCCCGGTAAGCGATAAGGTACTTTTAAGTGCTGCGGGACAGGTAAGCCTTTTTTTGCTAAGCTATTATAAAAGTAAAGTACAATATTGCTATGACAATCCTATCGTTCTGCGCTGCGTGAAATTAGTCTTTGATTTCTGCGGCGGCATAAAAGATGATATTTTGGAACTGTTCAGGATCGCTGTTGAAATGGATGATAAAGATGATAGATCGGGAAACTGGATCGAGATTAGATATTACCAAAAGCTAATTAGTTTGGCCTTGGGTGGCTTAACTGTCGGTATGCTTGCAAAAGAATATCCGGATCTTTTGATTGAATTGGCTAATAAAAGATGGTACCATGTTGAAAAAGAAAGAGAATGGTCAAGAGACATGTTTCCACACTCACCCGATCATGATGAGAAGATATCACTTCAATTTGGACTTGAGAAAGAAGAAAACTCATATTCAACACCAAGTGCACAAAAAACCTTTGTGTTATCTCTGCTTCGCAATCATCCCGAAAAGGCACTGGATTTTATCATCGGGTTTATTAATAACACTACAGATAAATTTCTTGAAAGTACAGGATTAAAAAATGAAATTAAGACAAAGATCACGATCGAACTTCCAGATGGTAGTTCAAAGATCGTACGCGGTATCCCGAACTTTTGGATGAGCTACCGTGGGAATTCCAGTGGCGTTCCAAAATTGATTGAATCGGTATTGATGGCTGTTGAACGCTATTTGATTGAACTTGGAAACACCGGCATTAATGTTCAACCCCAATTTCAGGCTTACATCAGAAAATTATTTCTACAGAGTAACTCACTTTTTGTAACGGCCTTATTATCATCAGTGTGCCAGGCACACCCTCCTTTGGCGGGCGAATGGTTGATGCCCCTTTTTACAAATAAGGACTTTTTTGAATGGGATGTCTCCAGATTCACAAGTGATATGGTCCTTAATTCTTTTGGAGGGCCCGATGATGAGTACTATCGAGAGCGAAGAGATGCGGATAACATGAAGCATAGACAGCAATACATGCCCGGCTTAAGATCATTTATTACGGCACCTGTTTTATATTCAGAAGGGATGGCAGAAAAAATATTCGCAATAATCGATAGGTTTAGAGCTGGGGTGAAAGAGCAAGAATACCATTGGAGAAGAATTCTAGATGACATGGATCTGCGTACCTATAGATTAAAGCAGGTTATTGAGCAGGAAGATGGAAAGCAGGTCGGTTTGGTACAACCCGAGTACGCACCAGATGTTGCACAAAAATTGGAAGAAAGCAAAAATGATATGCCATTTGATATTCAGGATACCATTGATAACGACTGGATGAACAAAGTCTTTGAAGGTACTGAAAATATTGAAATCGATCGATGGAAGCAAGTATATGGACGCTATATCAATTTACCTGACTTTGTCTGGCATGAGCATCGCCCAGGATTGCTTGCATCGCTTGCAATCCAGTATTTGTGGGATGACCTAGCCCCCGAAGAGAAAAACTGGAGCGTTGCTATGATTCTTAAAGGGTGCATGGATATTCTTATTGAAAAAAGTTATGGCAGCGGAACAAATGTATTTGACGGTAAGCCACTCCTAACAAGTTTGCCTTTACTATCATTGAAAGTTGGTGATGAGGTTGACGAAAAAAAAATTGAAAGACTTTTTTTTGATCTGCTATTGAAGAATTCTTACAATGATCCTAGATACGGTAGTTTTCTCAACTCAATCAGTAATCATTTATGGAAAACAGATCCGGCAAAAGCCGCAAAATGGTGGCAAATCCTGGTCGCTTATTCTTCCTTCGCTGCAGAAGATACACATGGTTATAATGGTTACGAAAAAGAGCAGGAGGAATTTCAACATAAATTAGACGAACTTTTTGAAGGGATTTACAACGGCGGTGAAGAAACAAATATAGAAGGTATCAATGCATCGGAGTTTGATATGCGTGTTTTGGCAAAAGCAATAAAGATAGTACCTGCAGAGAATACGCCAGAGGGACAGATCGCTTTTATCAAAAAGATGATAGACATATACACCGAATACATGGACAGCGAAAATCGGCTTAACAGACGTTCTGAAAATGAAGGCCTGGAGCTTGATGTTAAATTCGCCTTAACAGAAAAAGTTCCGCAAATTATTTTTCGCAATCCCGAAACTATAGGTAAACAGCTTTTAGATTACGTGCTGGAGAAAACTACGGTAGAGGATTTTATTCAAAAAATCATGTATCGCCATGATAATAGCCCTGAGTTCTTTCGAGGGGTTATCGAGAATATCATTATTCTTGCAGATCAGTCCGTGCCAACAAAAGATAAAGAGCTTGCATTTGCAAATTTCAATTTGGTATGGAAACAGATCGATACTTTTCTGACGTCAAGGGGATCATATATATTTTCCAATCTGCTGCTGTTGGATACCAAGTGGAATGGAGGTACTCGTGATTGGGAGCCAATAAAAAACATGAAAGCATTTTTCGAAGGAATGATCGAAAAATATGGCTTTTTCCAACCGGCAGCACTAATCAATTTACTTACTCATCCAGGCAACACGATCCTGATGCCTAAAGGAATATCAAGTCTTGTATCTTTTCTAAAAAGACCCGAGGTTACGCCGTCGTTAATGTCAATACCATTTTCCGAAAAATTGATGTTTCGTATATACGAGCATCATCTAGACGACCTAAAGGCTGATAAATCCCTGTTGGAGGATTATTTGTGGATGCTTGATCAGCTTATTTCTCAAGGCTCATCTGACGCATACTGGATAAGAGAGTTTTTGATCTCTTTCAGAAGCAAAGTTGTTGCTTAAAGGTTCATTCATTTCTAACAATTTTTAAGACGAAAAATTCAATCAGTACTAAGAATTTTTAATTTTCAGCTTCAGCTTACACTAATTGTTTACAATTTGTTGTTTATAAAGTTGAACTATCTATGGTTTTGTATCTTGACTCATATGCTCGCAATCTGTCATAGTTAGCTTATTGGTTAACGATCATATTGAAACAAGTTCTTCTCGCTTTAATAGAAATTTTTTTGAAAATCTAGTTGCCTCAAAATGCTTCCCTTTTTGATCACCTGGGGTTAAAAGGAATAAATCTATTTCATTTTGGCGTTTTACTATCCTGAATAACCTTTATTGAATTTGTGAGTTTATTAATTGGCGAATCCTGTCGGTTATTTATTTGCACTTGCTCCTCTTGTTCTTTTGTGTATTGAAGTTTGGCTACTGCCAATGTTGTAACAACAGATATAAATGCAGTTACTAAAATCAGTATTATATCATACAAAAATGGATGTTTATCCTTCCATTTATCTTTTTGATTCAAGTATATCTCTTCATTATAAAAAAGAAAAGTATTCTCTCCTAAAGTGACACATTCACCTTCTGCGTTTTCGTCAAATTTAATCGTCTTATCCTTACTTGCTTTCGTAGCTACTTTTTCAAAATCTTCATAGGATATTTTAAGTTGCTTAGTAATTGTACTCACTGGTACTAATAAATATTCTTCATACATTGGCGCAATAAATCCAGCGTACTCTCCAAACTTCTGTTCTATTTGCCTATAATTTTCAACCAAAATTCCTAATATCTTATGCCTAATCTTGTTTCTATCCATATGCTCCTGTATTATTTTTTTGAACAAATTATAAATCAAATCGACATAAGTACGTAATTTACTAACCCAAGATCTTCACCTTCAACCAATCGAGTTTTCCAAACTATTCTTTTGTTTTCTTTAAGCGCTTTTTCTGCCAATTCCAAAATAAAATCCATACCATATTGCATTGCCCCGGACATTACATATTGAAATGTTTGCCCGGTCATTTCCAGGTATGCTTTCATAATGTCATCTTCATTGTTCATGTAGTCAACCGTATCGTAATTTTAAATTGTTGAACTTTGCGACATCTTAAGGTATGAAAAAATCAGTATCGGTTCTCTATATTATTCTTAAAGCAAAACCTGATTTCAGTATTGGTATTATTTACCGACATACCTAACAAATTGAAGATACCTGAACTGGAAATGTATAACATGCACTGATTATTAAACTATTAGAATACCAATGTGCAAAGTATTGGAATTACAGGTTGATTGCCGTATCTTGATAATACTATAAACCAGCCAAAACACCTAAATATGGAATCGGAATCACCGAGGATATTAGTACCACTCATTTTTAATGAAGATCATTTCCCTTTGCTTAAGCAGTCAGCCGAACTTGCTGCAAAACACAAGGCAGAAATAACATTACTATACACCATTACCCTGAAATCTTTTTCAATTGGTAAATTCAATATGGTCTTCTGTTCACCTGCAGATATTCACAGGAAAATCAACCAGGCTGAGAATATTATGCTGACCTGGAAAAACTGGACTGAAAGTCAATACGGGATCAAAGTACAAAGTATTATCTGCTATGGAGATTACAGGAAAAGAGTATTAGAGACAGCACACAAGATAAAAGCAACAATAATAGTTTTATGGTCGAGAAAACAAAGCGCAGGTATTTTGCAATGGATTATTAATAACAGCCCTTGCCAGGTACTTACTTTCTTTAAACCTTTCGACAGCATTTCAAAATGGCAAAATATAGTAATACCTATTACCAATTTTGTTCCTAAAGCAAGGATCAATACCATCTATAAAATTGCCAATGAATACAAAATGAAACTGCACCTTATCGGTGAAAAAAGTAAACTAATCGGCAAAAAACAAAACAGTTTGCAATACCTGACAGAGGCATTAAGTATATTGAATCATTCAGGTAATATTCTTACACAATGCAAATATATCAATCAAAATCAAAGTCTTTCGAAAGCTTCCCTGGAATATGCGAATAGCATCAATGCAGATGTATTAATGACGAACCGTCAACCCGTATCTAATTACTGAAAACAGCTTTCTCCTTTTACTTCATTGAATGAAGTGCTACCCTGTTTCCTTTAGTATCTATAAAATGAGCCATGAATCCATTTGGCCCAATGGATGTTTTAGGCATAATAATTTTACCGCCGGCAGCCTCAACTTTCGACAAAGGCAGACTTAAATCATCCCCACCGTTAAGATATACGATAGTTCCTTTATCAGAAGGAATAAAACCCTCACCCTGTGCTATCCCTCCCCCTATACCGCCACTTTGCATATCCGAAGGTAACATACCATACCTGCCTCCCGGAAATGGCATTTCTGTAATTTCTGTACCAAAAAGCGATTCATAGAATTTTTTAGCTCTCTCGAAATCTGTTACCGGAATTTCAAACCAGTTAATTGCATTTTTCATAATATTATTTTTTATTTGCTTACCCGCCCGATTGGCAGGCTTTATAATTAAAGTATTTTAAATTACAAGTACAGTTATGGACAAGCCAAAATCATTTTTCGGTAGTCAACCCATTGTAAAAAAAGGATTATGGATTCGGTTAATAATAGCACTATTAATATTATCCATCTTTGCGTTCCTGGTAACCCTCTTACAATAATTCATGATCTAAGTAAATAAAGAAAACGTCTATTGTTTCTCTTTAAGCCAATTGCAATTGTAATAAAAAAACAGCTATTCCTACAATAAAACCCAGTAACGCCAGCCAACCAATCTTTTTCAAATACCACATAAAATTAACCTGCTCTATTCCCATTACTGCAACACCGGCGGCTGAACCTATAATGATAGCGCTTCCCCCTGTTCCGGTTGTTAAAGCAAGAAATTCCCAGAAATTATGATCGGTTGGATATGTTGTCAGATCATACATTCCCTGCGAAGCTGCAACCAAAGGAACATTGTCAACTAAAGCCGACAAAAGTCCAAGTGAAGTACCTATGAGATAATCATTCTTAAGAGATTGAGATAAAAACGCAGCCATATTACCCAAAATGCCTACCTGTTGCAAAGCGGAGACAGCCAGCAATATGCCAAGAAAAAAAAGTATGCTTGGCGTATCTATTTTTTGAAGTGCTTTTGCAACAGTTAATTTTTGAGCAAGTTCAGGAGACTTTCTCTTATGTATAAAAGTTGTTATTATCCATATCAGACCCAATGCAAGCAGCATCCCCATAAAAGGAGGCAAATGGGTTGCAGTTTTGAACAATGGAACGAACAACAAAAAGCCAACCCCGAAAAAAAGAACGACTTTACCATCTTTTGCATCTGACTTTGCCGGATCTGAAACCATTAAGGGAGCGAATTGTTGACCTTTGAATCTATTGCCAATAATCAGCATAGGCAATAAGCATACTGCGATACTTGGAATAAATAGTGTCTTTATAATATTCATTGCTGTAATCTGCCCGCCTATCCAAAGCATTGTTGTGGTAACATCACCCAAAGGTGACCAGGCTCCCCCGGCATTAGCCGCAATAACAATCATCCCTGCAAACCAAAGCCTGTCTTCCTTTTCGCGTAACAATTTTGAACACAACGAAGTCATTACAATGGCGGTTGTAAGGTTATCGAGTAAAGCGGAAAGAAAAAATGTAAGAACAGCAACAATAAACAGTAATCGCCTTTTACTTCTTGTTTTGATTTTTTGAGTGATGATATCAAATCCGTCATGCGAATCTATAAGCTCCACTATCGTCATTGCCCCCAATAGAAAAAACAATATCGAAGCAATCTCTCCCGATTGATGAAGCAAGGCTTCGTTTATATGATGAGTATCGCTTTCACTAAGAATGTAAATTGTCCAGCAAAGTACACCGGTAACAAGTGCGGATGCCGCTTTATTGATGTTTAGTGAATGCTCAAAAGCAATTAGAATATAACCTAAAACAAAAACACCTATGATAAGATATAAACTCATACTTAGTTTAGTATTTCAATTACCGAACGAAAATCAGGCTTTTTAACAATAAAATCTGCTACAGAATCCACCAATTTATTGTCAGAACAAAAAGAAATTCCAATACCAGATTTTTTTAAAATACAAATATCATTTTCACCGTCGCCTATTACCATACTATCTGAAACCTGTACAGCATATCTATTGCATATAGTAACCAGGGCATGACTTTTACAATAATCATGACTGCAAATGCTATTGGCATGAGATAGATAAAATGACGGTATTTTCACTTCACCTGTGGCTATACTATTGGAAAATTCCAATTCGTTTGCAAGTGTAAAATCAAAACCATACTTATTCTTTAGATGATTAGTGATACAATCGTAGCTGTCTGATATAATCCCTACAATAAACCCATTACCTTTAAGATAATTCATGATGTCAATCGTACCCTCTGTTACTCCAATCTGATCAGCCACGTGCAAAAGATCACTGATACTTTTACCTTTTAATAACCCTGCTATTTGCTTAGTCCTGATAAATGCGTTTGACTGTGAAGTAACAATATCAAGTAATTCTTTCTTAAATCCCAATTTATCAGCAGCCGTATAGATATAACTTGCACGAAGCAGCGTATTATCCATATCAAATACTGCTATCTTCTTCAGGGACTTTGATTTTTCTCTTATTGCAAATTCCATTTGTTCCCGGATCAGGTGAATATGCTCAAGGGTTTCGAAATTCTGTTCTTCTTTATTTCCCGATTTTTTTAGTATCACTTTTGATACTTCTCTTGACATTTTTCCCAACTGCTCCAATGTCTGCATTCTATTTTCAACATGCCCTATGCTTACCTCTTCAATCCTTGCACCCATTTGATACATATCTATCAATATACCAATATCAACTCCATAGCCTTCTTCAAAATGAATTTTTTCAAACATTTCTTTCCTACCTGCAACCATTCCGCCGAGTGGCTGCCAGAATGATGGGAAATCAGGATATAGTATTGATAAAAGTGGCTTTGCAACAAGTTCCGTTACCCGACCGGCTTGCCTGGAGAAATAAGCTTTTACAAAATCTGCTTTATCTTCTATAATTGGCTGAGCCAATAATTCAACAACATTCGCAGGATATGTTACTATGTCTGCATCAAGAAAAACAAGGATTGGATTATGAGCATATAAAACCCCATCAAACATAGAGGCTCCTTTTCCAAGCTTCGTACTTGTAATAACAATTGCCCCTGCCTCCCTTGCTTTGCTCACCGTATCGTCAACAGATTTATCATCTACAACAATAATCTCAGATACTATTGAAGAATTTTTAACAAGGCCCACAACTTTTGCAATGGTCTTTTCTTCATTTAATGCAGGAATAATAACAGTTACCATCACTCAATAGATAATTTAATGTTCTGAGTATTCATTCTTCCCCTGATCCATTCCTCCAGCTTTATCTTTTCAATTCTTGACAGTCTCTTAGTTGATGACAAGATAATAAAAAACCCTTGTCCGATGCTAACAGAATCAGTGCTCATTATCGCAGGCTGGATTAAGACTTTCGAAATGCCAAAGTTCAACGATTTAATGTCTCTTATTACCTGTTTGGAAACTGAATCAAAACGTGCAATGCTATCCCATCTATGCTGGTATTGCTTAATTTGTTCCTGTTTTTCATTTAATAAATGGGAAAGCTGTTCTAATTGTTCATTGGATTTTTCAGTCATGTCATTGTTGCTTGCTCCAAGATATGCGAAGCCTTGCCTAATCTCCAGCCTGGAGCTATCAATTGAATATTTTAAAACCTTTGTTTTCAGATCGATTATCTGCTCCTGTGTAATTTCATCTCCTCCAAAAACCAACAAAATCTTTCTTTCCTTCGCATCCACTTTTCTACTTAGTAAATAATCATTGTTAAAATGTCCCTCGCTGGTAATAAACCTGTTCGCATTCGCAACAAATTTGTTTTGTTGGATCATATCATAGCCAAAGTATATACTGGGCAATAATGTTATAATTGCAATAACCAGGATTATCCTATGAGCCACTCTTTCAGCTTTGGGATCTTTCAAATGCCTGTAAGGGAAATGCAGTATCCTCACAACAATAAAAGATGAAAGCGCAATAAATACCGTATTGATAATAAAAAGATAGAATGCACCAAGAAAAAAAACAGGTTTTAGGGTGGCTAAGCCATATCCTGCTGTACACAATGGAGGCATTAACGCTGTAGCAATAGCTACACCGGGAATTACATTCCCTTTTAATTTACTCGTTGTAGCAACAATGCCTGCCAGTCCGCCAAAAAGCGCAATCAACACATCATAAATATTCGGTGAGGTTCTCGCAAGAATTTCTGAATGCGCTTCATTTAAAGGAGACAACAGAAAGAAAAGAGTTGAAGTCGTTAAGGCAACTATTGTTGCTACAAAATAGTTATAAAAAGCTTTCCGCAACATGGAAGCATCATTGATACCTATTCCTACTCCTATCCCCATAATTGGCCCCATCAACGGAGAAATAAGCATCGCTCCAATAATAACAGCAGGAGAATTTACATTTAAGCCCAATGACGCAACAAAAATCGCAAAGATCAGCACCCAAAGGTTTGTACCCCGAAAGACTAATCCATTCTCCACATTTTTTATTACATTTTCAAGATCTTCCTTTTCCGGATGCAGTGAAAATTTATCAAAAAAATTATTTAGCATATAGCACCTATAATACTTCTTACAAACTATTAATTATTAAAAAGCTGCTTACTTAATTCCTTATCATGGCCATAAATGTCATCAATGAAGTGAACATACCCTTCCTGGTCAATCCAACTCGTAAAATAAGTAATAAAAACGGGTAATGGTTTTTTAAGTGTTACCCACTTTTCTTTGTTACTATTCATAGCCATTCTAATAGTTCTTTCATTCCAGGATGAATCTGAATTCAAAAGGTAACTGGCGAGCTCAAATGGCCTTTCCAATCTTATGCAACCATGACTAAATGCCCGCTTATCCCGGCTAAATAGAGATTTTGCCGGTGTATCGTGGAAGTATATATTAAAGCTATTAGGAAATAGGAACTTCACTTTTCCGAGAGCATTTTTGCCTCCCGGCCTTTGTCTTATGATGGGCATATTTCCGGAATACCCGGTTATCTCCATATTATTTCTATTTAAGTAATTCCTATTGCGTTGCATCGCCGGAACAATCTCCCGCCTCGTAATGCTGGCAGGAATATTCCAGTAAGGACTAAAAACAATATATTTTAACTCATCGGAAAAAATAACTGTATTATTCGCAGCTTTCCCCACAACAACATTCATTGAAAGAACAAGCCTTTTGTGTTCGAAGACATGCAACCTATATTGAGGAATATTTACGAGAATATAATTCTCTGGTAAAACAGGCATCCATTTAATGCGCTCAAGATTAATCAACATTTGCTCTATTCGTTCGGATACCGGAATATTCAATTGCTTTATCAAATTAGAATCTATAACACCGGTTTGTTTTAATCCATAACACTCCTGGGCAAGCTCAACAGCTGCCTGCAATGAATCCGTAAAAAACATGGAGGTATCTGGTTGAGAATAGTATCCCTGGAGGGTCAATCTGTTCTTGATTTTCCTAATAATTGTATCGGATTCATTCTTATGAAAAGCCCGTTGCTTTATAGGAATTACTCCCCAACCTCCCGTTTTTTCGATATCTCTGAATTTCAAAATTGCATTCTGCAATCTATTAAGTGGCTTATTAATAATACTCCACTCAGTTTTAGAATTACTAAATATCGTATCGACCATTTCGGAAATGCTAAGCCTTCGCCTTGGAATATGCCATTGAAACATTTCGGGATCGGTCTTAGAACCATAGGCCAGCTTTAAATAGCGAAAGAAGTGCTTCGTCAACAGAAGCTCTGTTTGAACTAACCTATTTTTATCAATGCTTATCGAATCATTATACAGAACCGAATCCATTACGTTTCTCAATAGCATGTCTGCGGTATCCCTTTCACCCGATACTTTAAGGTAATTATCATGAGCATTCCAAAATCCCTCGGCCTGAATTGTTAGTTTTCCCTGGCTAATCCATGCACATTCATAATTTCTTGAGACATAAAAGTTTCTTATTAAAGATTTTAAACTATCACTCTCTATGTATTCAGCAATAAAGTTTTCTACTTTAAGACTGTCGAGAAATATATCAGAATATGAATTCTGAACGGAAATAGTTGTATCACGGAAAATCAGCTCTACACCATTATTCCGCTGTTCATGTACGCAGGAAGTAAATAAGATAGAAAGTAAAATAAATATCGTAGAAACCCTTTTCATGATTAGACTAACAGAAGTATTTTAAAAAAAACACACTTAACATGAGATGTAAATGCATAAATACATTTTCCGGAATTAAGTAGTGCTTAGGATTTTCCTCAAATGAAATTGCACAAATCCATCCATTGAATCAGCTTTTTTTGTGTTACTGTTATAGCTAAGCGGCTTAATGATAAATCCGGATATTCCCATTTGTTCTGCCTGTACTTTATCATACGATTCTGCAGAAGTTGTCATTACAAAAACCTTTAAATCTTTCAGTTTTTTATCAGCGCGAACCGTCTTTAAAAACTCAAGCCCATTCATTTTGGGCATGTTTAAGTCAAGCAGTATCACTGACGGATTTATTGGATTGGTAGTATTCCGTAAAATTGCAAGCGCTTCTATCCCATTGTACGCAGTATGTAATTGATATTCGATATCAAGTTTCTTTAAGGACCGTTGTACACTGATAACATCAAGTTCATCATCTTCTACCAATAAAATTGTATTCTTTTTCATTTGTTTTATTTTGGCCAGGTAAAAATAAATTCTGCTCCTTCTCCCCTTTTTGATATTACTTTAATGGAACATCCTAAGTCGTCAATGATTTTCTTAATAATGGCAAGCCCGATACCTGTACTTTCCTTTTCATCTTTCTCTCTCAATGTCTGGAATATCTCGAAAATGCGGGAATGATATTCAGGGTCTATCCCAATGCCATTATCCTTAACAGAGAACTCGTAATTCGAAGGCAAATCCCGGTAGGATATTAAAATTGTAGCATTGTCTGTCCGGTATTTTACAGCATTGCTGATAAGATTCATAAATACCTGGTGCAATTTCAGTTTTTCAGTAAGAATGGACGGTAAAGCCTGTACAATGACCGGTATGCCACGGGGAACAATTTCCTCCACGATTTCATTAACCAATTCGTGAACGTTTGTTTCCTCTACGGGCAGTTTCTCCCTTGTTTTGGCATAGTCAAGAAGACCGTTAATAAGATTTTCCATCCTTTCTGTTCTCTGATCAATAATTCTGTGGTATTTATTCAGTTCTGGTGAAAGCTCCCCGGATAAATCTTCTTCTATCCATTTTATCACATTATGTATCCCCCGAACAGGCGCTTTAAGGTCATGAGAAACCACGTAAGCAAATTTATCCAGTTCTGCATTTTGCCTTTCAAGTTCATTAATAGTGCTACTAAGGCTATCTGACATTTTATTCAATGATATTGAAAGCCGGGTTAATTCATCCTGTCTATCATCATGTATGTTGCGAAAATTTCCCCCGGAAACATCTTCAGCAAAATGCACCATTGTTTTGATCCGCCTGGAAATGAGTGTAACAATATAAATAGTGGTGCTTATTCCTGTAACTATCGTAAGCACAAAAAATATTAATGAAATTGTGTGTGTTCTTTGAATAGATGCTGTAAGATTGGCAGAATGCCTGCTTCTCACAGCGTATTCTGTTTTATCAAAATCCTGAAAATATTTAGATATCTCATCATTAAGCTTTTTACCAACCTGCTTTTTGAGTGTTTCCTCCATTAATTGCTCAAATTTATCTGCGATCTTCATTGACACGATAAGCTGATCAGCGTAAGACACCCAGCGTGTGTGCAACTGGCTTATCGAATCAAGAATCACAATTTGCTCATGATTACCTTTTATAAGGCGTCTTTGTTCTTCCAATAAACCCGGAATATCATTCAGTCCGATTTTGAACCCTTCAAGAAAGCTACTATCCTGAGTGAGTAGGTATCCCCGGAATGAACTTTGCATTTCGATCATAGCTTTATGCAACCTGCCGGAATTCCTGATAACATCCTGGGATTTTGCCAAAAACTGGCTGTTTTCTTTGACCTTTAACGACAACAGATAATTAGATGCAGTATCAATAATGGATAAACCCAATACGAGAGAAAAAGCTAATATTATCCTTGTTGAGATTTTACCCATTATACTTTAAAATTACACCATTCATCCCACTGTTTATTCTTTGAAAATAAGCCCATCAAATAGAATAGTTTGAATCACAGTGCTTTCAGGCTATGATTAACCCCTCAATTTTATAAAGCCTACCATCAGATTGAAGTCGCCTTTTCAGTATTTATCCCGTTTCCTTCCCGTTTTGGCAACCAAATAACACCGGATAGCTTTTTTATTCTCGCTGTATGTCAATAGAATTTTCCAAAATACTTGTCAAGTCAAATGGAGCTATAAAATTTGAAAGAGGATTTCCAGTATCAGTGCTTAACCAATCTGCTGAAGGAGCATGAAATTGCCATTCATAATAATCATTTACAACCCTTGCTTGCTTAGTTGCAGGTTTGCTATCTGGGATATTAAAGCCGAACCTTTCAAAAATTCTTAATCCCCGCATTGCATGAAAAATGTTATTCAGCGCCCCCGCATAAATTGTTGATTTTCCCTTTTTGTCCCTGTTTTTGCCTTTGGCATAAATATCCTGTTCAGTAAATATTTTACTCCCATACTTAACAACCTCTATAAGATCACGTTCTGTATCTCGTACTTTTCTCATCATTTGCCCCTTCCTGTTAATCCTCCCTTTGCGTTTACGTCGTTGAAGCCATTCGCTGAATAAAATCTCAGCCATCCGTTTATTGGCAACGATAACATGAAAGTGCGGATTGTATTCTTTAGTGGTAGGATTATAATTACTTTCCAAAGATTTTATGCCAATTAAACTAAAGCCTGTACCTCTCTGTTCTCTCTTTCTATAAGTTTCTATAATGGCTTGGAATTCTTTAATCATGCACCTCATGTGATCCCTGAGACGATGAAAGGGAACAGACTTAACAGTTAGCGTAAGAAAATAGGGTTCTTCCCATCGTTTCACAATTGGCATATACCTGTTTAAAATATCTCCTTGCCGGTTAGCCAGGCAAACAGTACAACACCGGGTTTTGCAATATTTTGCATGAATACGCCCGTCAACTGTATGTATTTTACTTTGGCAATAGTGCGCATTCCAATAACTTTTCTTCAGTTCCGGGGAACCGTACTTTGATGAAGCATCCACCAGGCTCAAACTCATTGCCTGCGAAATGAGTTTTCTTTTAGCCCGGTTTTTTATAGCTTTCTCATCCGTCAAATCCGAACCATTTCCCTGGATAATCAATGCCGGTTTACCAGTTAGATTTGTCCCCCTTTGTGCTAATGTATTGAATTCCCCCCGCCGAAAGTTTGCAGAATGTTGGTTGCCAGTCATTCTACTTCGTTTTTTTGGATAGGTATTCGTCCGCAGCTTTGCCGGTTTCTGCTGTTGTTTTTTTACGTCCTTCTTTCAGGTAATTGATCAATTCGGCTTTTGAGAAATAACAGCGCTTTGACCGTTTCATAACGGGTAATTCTCCTTTAGAAATAAGGCCGTAAATAGTGGGAACTGATAAACTCAAAAATTCAGCAGCGGCTTGCACTGTTAAAAGTTCATCACTTTCTTGCTTTGACTGTTCGCCTTTTTCTATTAGTAATTTTTCAATATTGGAAAGCTTAGCGAAAAGCTGGGCAACTGCCTGGGGCAATTGATCAAATGTGAGTTCCATTTGTGTTGTATTAAATAATTAATAAAACACAAAAACACAAAGTGAAAAAAGTGAAATAAAAAATGAATTTAATGAACAGGTGAAATCCTTATGGGTATTAGGTCTTACTTATGGAGTATTTGTACAGATTGGAACTAAAAACGTGATTTTTATCAATTTCCTGATCCTTAAAAATTGAAAAGAGCTTTTTATAAAGTTGTAAGTAATTGTAGGTTATTGGATCATTTTTTTGACTTTTCCAGATTTCACCCATCGCAAATGCCATATTTCTGATATTCCCTCCTTTTACAAAGAGAGGCTTAGTTATAGTAATTTCCCCTCCCTGAAAGAAAGATTTAATTTCTCTGATTGCGGTTTGGTAATCGTTCTCATTGTTAAAGGAATCTTTGCAACGGATGAAGTGCTTTTCAACAAAATCCATTTCCTTCTCATTTTGTCCTTTCTCCTCAATTACAAAATCTTTTCCAGTCACTATTTGATCCTTAAGAAATTTCTGATACATTAAATATGCAACTCCTCTTTGTAAAGCAGCAATTACACCCTGCTCGATCTTTGCCAATTCACTTTCTTTATTTGCTTCAAAGTATTGCTTGCTATGTTGAGTTATAAAATCAGTGTACTCTCGCTGCCCTTGGGTAATTGCTCTCTGAATTTCCGGGTTTGATCCTGACCTCAACCAGTCATATGCAGCTTTTATAAATTTATCCGCATGAAATCCTCCGGCTTTTTCAAAACTGCCTCCTACAGCTATTTCCATTGGCAAAATAAACTCGCTATGCACCCTTTCAATCTCTTCATTAATAAATTCCTCTTTACTTAGAAAGTCTGCAACATTTACGAGCTTATTCTCATATTCCTTAATAAAATATTCGTAAACAGGGTTGTCTTTCATAAGGCTTTTTAGTAAAGGCTTGTCAGGAGAATCAGCTTTGTTTTGCATAATATCAATAAGGTATTTATAAAACTTTACAATCTCTGTAGTATGAGTATATCGTAAAAGTTCAGCTTCTGTTAAAACAACCTCATTCAAATCTATCTCTACTCCTAATACCATGCGGGCAAATAAATGATGACCAAGCCATCCAATATCCTTTAACTGCCGGTCGATACTTTCAACTATTGGATTATTGATTTTTACAGTTTTAAGACTATCGGGATAATGAAAATGTGATTCAATTTGATCTTTGCAATAAGAAACCAATCTTTTAGGATCAATGGCTTTCTTCATTGTCTTTTCTAACCTCTCTCTTTCCTTATCGAAATCAAAACGTTTGTACTTATTGGAAAACCCATTTGCAGCTATAAACCTATTATTAAATTCAGTTTTTACTAAGCTATTATAGATAGCAATTTGTTCCTTCGTTACCGGCCTTAAATCAATAAGAGGTTCGGAAACGTACATTTGCATATCACTATCAATCTCCGGGTTAACTTCCATATTTCCATAAATAACAAAAGAGCCTTCCAAATGATAGCCTTTAACTTTCAGCAAAAAGTATAACTTTTCTCCGTAATTTTTTGCCGCATTTAAACCGTTTATAATTCGCTTAACTTCCCTGTCCCTTACCTTAAAATAAATTCTTTCTTTAGCCTCAAAATCGTCTTTAACCCGGCAGTTCCTACAAGTGCAATAAACCTCATAGGTATTTCCGGGATAGGTTTCCAATCGAATTTGAGGGCGCATAGAATACCATGAAAGGGAACGGACATTATCATTATAATACTGCAATCTCTTTTCCAAATCCTTAAAACCCTGAAGCCTTTTAACTTTATGCCTTTTCTCTTCAACATTAAAAGCTGTAAAAGCTCCAAATGGTTCATCTAACTTTAATTCGTAAATCATATCACTAACTACTTAACTTTTCCATCTCCGAAATAATTTTCATCGTTTCTATACTCACTGTGCAAACTCGCTTCAATAAATCAATTACCTGTTCCTTATAATCTGCAAATTTGTAAGTATTGAATTTTTCGGCAATGGTTGGATCTTTTGGTTTGCTTTCTTTGTATTGATCTAATATCCATTCCAATGCACTGCGGTTGCCTAATTTATAATCCCATGCCTCCTTTGGAATACCATTCAACTCTGTATAACTATCAATTATTATTGAGCCGGTTGCTTTATTTGCCTTTAGCCTTGCTTTCTCCAAATCCTCTATTGAATACCCTGCCTTTAATTCAATCTGCAAATCCATCCTTTCTAAATCATATGGTTTTACTGTTTCATAGTTGATATGTAAATCCATTAATGCCTTGCCCCACAAAGCCCATTGATGGAAATTTTCATAAAATGGGAGGCGGGGAAATTCTCGCTTCAAATTGAGTTCATACTTTTTTCTATACTCCGGGTTATGTAAAACTGCATATACATATTGAAAAATTACTTCTTTATTTATCCCTTTTTTACCATACTGTTTTATAAATTGATTTAACGCCCAGTCAGTAATATTTGGGAGTGTATTATCTTCAATCTGATAAATGGGGAAACATAGAGATGTACCACCACCTACAATCATCGCAGCTTCATCGATAGGATAATTGAACGCTACGCAAGAAAATACTGACGATCCATTATTAATAGCTATCCAACGATTACCGCTTTCAGAAAATTGATCCCATCCATATACATAAGAAATTACCTTTGGCTCAAGATATATTGAACTCTTTGCAAAAGGACCAAGAAAGGCTTTACCTATTTTCTCATCATCATAAGACAGAAGCACCTTATTCTTTTTATGGCGTAATAATTCTCTTGACCATTTTATATCATCTATACCAGATATTAAATTATCTCCATCGGTTCTGTTATATACATCAATAAAATATAACATTTTCCCCTTCACGTCCTTTTTTGAGTGGCTATAAATCCAATCCTGTCTTTTACTTTGCAGACCTTTTTTATAATTAGAAAAAATAGTTTGCTTTTTAGTTTTATCAAATAAGGGTAATAGCGATTCAAAATCGTTGTCAGTTTGATTGAGCCAGTTGAAATTTTTATCTGGTTGAATATGCTCAAAGGATATTTCGTTTAGGGGATTTTCTGAAAGCCATTGTAATTTCATTTCTTTTCTCCATACATCCTGCATAGCTGTATAATAAATTGTGCAAGATTTCTTCTTTTCCTTACTGAATTTTTTAACTAACAGCATAATAGCAACACCAGTCTGTATACCAAATACATTGTGTGTTGTTCCTGCAATTTTTGGATTAGCCCTTACGTCACTTTTAGTATCAATGATATAAGCAAAGTCAAATTCATCCTGAATTGTTTTTCTAAATCCATCAAATGCTCTACTGTCGATAAAACTCCGATTGGTTATAAAAGCAATTACTCCGTTGTTATCTAACCTATCAAAAGCCCACCTATAAAACCTTGTATACATATCGTAAACAACAAGTTGATTTTGAGCTGAACCGTGTTTAATAAATGTCTCCTTTATTCGCTTGTCAATCACTTCATAGGCCTTATTTGAGTTTTGAAAATTGTAGTTTTCCTGCTTCGCATTATAGGGCGGATTACCTATGATAACAGCAATCTTTTTGTCGTTTTGCTTCTTAATCCGCTTGGTATTTTCTTCGGTAAAAGGGCTAAACATATCAATTTGCTTTCCACGATATGCAAAACCCATATTATCCAGAGTATCTACAAAGCAGAGACTTTCAAATTCAGCATAATTACCCATCTTTTGAGTATATGTGAACTCAATATTTAGATTACTTATATAATAAGGAAGAATTGCAATTTCGTTTGCGTGTAATTCATATTTGTATTTATATTCAATTTTATCTTTCGCCATGTAATCTATCATATCGCAAACAAAAGTTCCTGTACCTGTTGCAGGGTCAAGTATATCTACGCCCTTATCTTGTAAAAACTTATTAAAATGTTTATGCAACAGATAATCTGTTCCCTTAATCATAAACTGCACAATTTCCGAAGGGGTATAAACAACGCCTAACCTGTCGGCTGCCTTTGGATTATAGCTCTTATAAAATGTCTCATAGATAACTTTTAGGAATTTTTGCTTTTCGTGGTGATCGGCAATTCCCGCAGCTGCGGCATTGATCGCCTGGTAATAGTGTTGAATAGTACCTAAAGCAACTTTCCGTGTTGAGCCGGTAAAAAAAGTATGAATAACTTTTTCCAGTTCACGGGCAATATTGTTTTCCCGGTGAAACTGGGTTTCATCAAAAATCGTATTAAAAACATCTTCGGTAAGGATATGCTGAATAATCATTTCCCTCACATCCTCATTCGTAATGTTTGGGTTAATACTATCATGGCAAAGCTTTAAAAAGACTGCACTTGCCTTTATAAATGCACTATTTGTTTTTTCCTGGGCAATGATTATACCCCGTATGGTTTCAGTTACATTGGGAATATCCTGTTTAAACAATTCAATTGCTTTTCTGAATTGCTGCACTTCGGGGCGTTCAAAATTGATAAAGCGGGTAATGATACTATGCAATTTTTCAGCATCTTTCATAGAAACCCGCTGCACCTCTGCACCATTCTGTATTAATACTGCGGTTTGGCTATCCTCAAATATGATATTCTCTTTAGGATAACCTTTGCTGAACTTCTTTTTGATTTCCTCGTTAATATCATCGCTTTCATCTTTGCTTTCCCAATAGCCCCAGTCCTGCCTTAGCATATCTTTCAAAGTACCGTCCGGGGTAACGTTCTTTCCATTGGGTGCTTTAATGGTTACTTCGGGAACAACCATTAACCCTTTTTGCTTTGCATAATCATTTAAGAGATTATAAAAGGCATTGCGGATAGCAGTTTCTTTTTTAGTGCCTCCAAAATGAATGATCTTTTCTACTTCGCTTTGGTATTCTTTTATCGAAAATTCGCTCATAAACAGGTTTAATGTATTAGAAATCTAATTGTATTTTATCCGCAGCTGTCCTTTTAGTTTGGTCAATGATCTTAGCGTAAATCTGGGTAGTTTTTAACTCCCTATGCCCTAACATTTTTGATACTGTATAAATATCTGTTCCTTTGCTCAATTGTAAGGTAGCAAACGTATGCCTAAAACAATGAAAGGTTATATCTTTTGTAATCCCCGCAGCTCCTATCCATTGGAATAAATGTTTATTAGAATAAGCCGAATAAGTCAACCCGTCAAATACTTTATCTATATCGCCTTTGCGTTCACCTAACAATTGTATGGCTTGTTCAGATACGGGAAGCATTTCAACTCCCTTTGTTTTTTGTTGGGTAAACCGTATAAAATAGCCGTTTCCTTTTACAAATTCAATTTCGCTCCAAAGCATTTTTTGAATATCAGAAAATCGTAATCCTGTTAATGCCGAAAATATTGCGGCTCTTTTCAATAAAGGATTTTGACAATCGGTTTTTACAAGCTTATTTAATTCTTCCAATGTTAGAAAATTCCGCTGCGTTTCTGCTGCCGGTATGCAATCAACACTTGCATTAAGATTAGTTTTCAAAAATCCGTCTTTGTAAGCTTGTTTTAATGCTGCCTTTAGTTTGTTGAAATAAGAAACTGCTGAATTTTGAGAGAGTTTTACTTTCTCGCTTTTACGACTTTTGGTTGTTAGCAGATAATCCCTGAACTCATTGCAAAATGATTCATCCAAATCACTGAATTTCAAAAAACCGTTTGTGAACTTAACAAGATAATTGTAAGCAGAAACCCAGTTATCATGATTAGAAGCTTTGCGTTTATTAGCCAACTGGTTAAAGTATTCAATGAAGTTCTTTTCACCTTTCTCTTTTATTTTCAGTTGTTCGCTTTCATAACCTGAATAAATCTCAGGTTTGTTAAGGTTGTTTTCCCTTTTCTGCCTGATCTGTTCTGCTATTTGCAATGTCTCTTTGTTATGCTGCTTATCAACAGGAGATAAGTTTACTTTCTTAACCTTTCCGCTTGCATCTTTTATAGTTTCACCAAAAAGATAAAATCCTAAGAACTCCCGGCGTGTAGGCTTGCCGCTTTCTGTATCAATGATAGGAGGGTAAAAGTCCAGGTAAAGGCTCTGCCTGTTACCGGAAATTTCTTTTTGTCGAAGCTTTACTTTAGTTGCCATTTATGCGAATAATTTTTCTATGTCTGATTTTTTTACTCTGGTTAATCGTTGGGAAAGATTAGTTGCTTTAAGCTTTTTATCCGAAATCCTGTTATATACTAACCTGATAGAACAATTCAATAAAGCAGCAACTTCTTTGACCGTTAAAAATTCCTTTGCTTTTAATTCTTCGATTGGCTTTCTTAATACAGAAGCGGTTTCGATATTGCTTTGCTGAATTTTCTTTTCCCGTTCCCTTTGTTTGTATGCCATCTTAGCGCAATTATCCCCGCAATATTTTGTAACCGTTGTACGGGCTGTAAACTCATTGCTGCAATACTGGCAAATCCGTTGTACCTTAATTAGTGAACTCATTTAAGTGTCGTTAAATGTCGTTAAGTGCAAATAGATGTTGTTAAGTGCATTTAGGTGCATATTAAAAGGGCTGATAGCCCTAAAATTTGTACCTCGCCCCTCTAAGGTACAAATAAGGTACAAATTCGAACAAAATAAACAGGGAAAAAGACAAAGGAAACAGGGGTAAGTGGCATAAAAATACCCTGTAAAACAGGGCTTTAATGCGTTTTTAGTGGGTTTTTGTTACCCAGTTGTTTTTATTGGTTATTTTCCGATACAAAACTTGCTGAATATATAATCCAGCTTATCCTCATTGGTGATCTCCCCGGTGATCTCACCGAGAAAATATAGACAGCGGCTGATCTCAAGGGCCAACAGGTCGCCGGGAATTTTATTATCAAGCCCCGTCCCTATTTCTATTAACGACTGCTCTACCAGTTGCAAAGCTTCGAGATGACGGATATTACTGATGATGGTATTATCGGGATTGGAATTTCCCCGCACCGTTGCATTGTATAACGTTGTTTTCAGTTCACCGATACCTGTGTTATGTTTTGCAGACACAGGAATGATGCCGGGATAATGCAATAACTTATTTGAATGATCGAGATCAGATTTATTGGCAATCAGCAGGTATTTTATTTTTGCCTGGTTAAATGTTTCTTCCTGGCTGTTAAGTGATGCTTCATCTTCTTCATTGATATCAAAAATATACAACACGATATCGGCTGTTTTCATTTTCTCCATGCTTTTACCAATACCAATATTTTCAATAGTATCGGTACTGTGCGAACGTATTCCTGCTGTATCAATCAAGCGGAACATGATGCCATCGATATTAACCGTTTCTTCGATCGTATCCCTTGTAGTGCCTGCAATTTCGCTCACGATGGCACGATCTTCATTGAGCAGGCAATTGAGCAATGTTGATTTTCCTGCATTGGGTTTACCAATGATGGCAACACTCACGCCGTTCTTAATAACATTCCCCAGTTGAAATGATTCAATGAGTTGTTTTGTTGCCTGCCGGGCCTCAGATAAAAGTGCATAAAATTTTTCGCGATCAGCAAACTCTACATCTTCTGCCGCAAAATCCAGCTCAAGTTCAATCAATGCTGCAAATTGTATGAGTTGTTCCCGTACCTGTTTCAGCTGCGTTGAAAATCCACCACGCACATTATTCAATGCTGTTTTTTGAGATGCCGTTGTATTTGAAGCAATCAGGTCGGCTACTGCCTCGGCTTGTGTAAGATCCAGTTTACCATTGAGGAAAGCCCGTTGTGTAAATTCACCCGGTCTTGCAACCCTTGCTCCTTTTTGCACACATGCAGCAATCACCTGTTGTTGTATGAACGGGCTGCCATGACAACTGACCTCTATAATATCTTCACCGGTATAACTACGGGGAGCTTTAAAAATACTGATCACCACTTCATCAATTTCTTTATCATCATTCTTCAATATTCCAACCAGGATACTATGTGAAGCTTGTTCTTTTATATTCTTAGAAGGAAAAAGTTCTGAAATTATCCGTATGGAATCTTTACCACTCATCCGAACCACGCCTATTGCAGAAATACCCGGTGCTGTTGCCAATGCAACGATCGTGTCATCCCACCCGGAAAGTTTATTGATCATAATACAAATGTATGATGTATGATCAAAGATGTATGATGTTTAAAATCGGCTATGTAAAACTGAATCTCATTGTGTCCTGGTTCAAATCATCATATCTAAGATCATAGATGATAAACTGCTACAAAAGAAAGAGCCTCTCCAGTTTGAAGAGGCTCTTATTAAGTCAAAATTTTTATTCCGGTACTACCCATGTGATGGGCTGGCGTTTTTGTGAAATCACATTGCGCCCATTCTGTATACCCGGTTTCCATTTACCGGATTTTTTAATGGCCCTTACTGATTCTGCTTCCAAACCATACCCATGATTGGTTTCTGCAACTACATCACTCAGGCTGCCATCTTTTGCAACGATGAATCGTACGATCACTGTATAAGTTCCGGGAGGAGCTCCATTGCTTTGCGGAACTTCTATATCCAATGCGCCCTGCAGGTATCTTCTCCATGCAGATTCACCACCGGGATAGTCGGCCTCGACTTCCACTTTCGTAAACACCTTGTTCTCATCATCATCTACAGGAGTTTGTGTAATCTGTGTTCCCTTATCTTCTACCGGCGCCTGCACTACCTGTTCTTTGTTCTCACTTTCCACTGTTTTGGTGCTGATCGTTTGATCTTCTTTGATCTCTTCGATCTTTTCATCCGGTTTTACTTCCTCATCTTTTACAATTTTGGGAGGAGTAAATTTAACCTGGTTCACTTCAGGTGGTGGCGGTGGTGTTGGAGGAGGCGGCGGTGGTGGCGGTGGTGGCGGTTCATCTTTTACTTCTGCCATCTGCGTCTCCAGTAAATTCAGGTCTTTCTTGTCGTCTCCGTTGTCCGCCATATTAGCGAATACATTTCCAAGAAAGATCAGGAGGAGAAGTCCAGCCGTAAAGATCAATGCCCTTCCAAGCCTTCTGTTATATGATTTTCGCAATTCATACGCTCCATATATTTTATTCCTTCCATCAAAAATGATGTCCAGAATATCGGCATCCATAATCTTATTTGCATCCATGATAATCTCTTTGATTGGTTAGATTCAAAATTTACCCGGTTTCCATAAACCTAGTTTATGCCATTAGCCTGTTCGGTTTGTTTAATAAGCAATTCTTCCGTAGGAGTCATGTCCACTTCAGCATAGTGACCAGGAGGCACCAGGCATATCTGCATTTCATCCAGGATATCAATTGCATTTTTGAACGTAGATTCTTTGTCGGATTTGATGATGTACATCAGGTCATCAATATTTGTTGCTTTTCTTTTTTCAACGATCAGGTTTCTTATTTCTTTAAACGTGGTGCTCTTGAACTGTTCACTTAAATGATCTGCATCGAGCTGGCCATAATAATAATATACTTTGTCTGCTTTACCCAGGAGTATAGTCATTGCTCCCGAGTTTTTTACTTTAAGAATCTGCGTTGAATCATCTTTGGGTTCATTCATATTCATGGCCGTTGACTGGCTCATGGTAGTAGTAAACACAAAGAAAGTGATGAGCAAAAATCCGAGGTCTACCATTGGAGTAAGATCCACCCTGGTAGAAAGCTTCTTACTCTTTTTGACGCCGGGTCCTTTCTTATGACCGCCACCCGACGAGGTATCCATTTCTGCCATATCCTTATTTTTTTTGGTTAATTAATTATTGAGAATTTCTTTTCTATATAATTCAGATCCCACAGGTACTGCTTCACCATTCGTTACAATTCTGAATTTATATATTTCATTTTTCTTAAAAGCTTCTTTTATTCTTTTGAAAGCGGGATATAAAGCCTGGTTATCACCTTTTACGAGCAACATATTTTCTAATTCACGTTGTGAACCGCCTGCATATACATTGGTAATGCTGCGGATCCAGTCTGTCATTTCATTGTTCGCGCTGTCGGTAGGTATACCTGGTAGTTTATCAGCAGGAATAGGATTGCTCATTGAAAGAGCGCTTTTAACCTGGTTCAATGGCATACCTATAAAATCGCTTTTTTTCCATTTGGCCAATTCTCTTGCACTCAGGTTTAAGCCCTTAATGGTATTTATATTTTCAAGTATGTCGGCTTTTTTTGTATCATCCCCTAACAGCAAAAATATTCTGCCATCTTTTGTCAGCGTGATAATGATAGATTTATCAGGAACTGCTTTGGCCGAAATAGATGACGGCGGTGTTACTGCCAGCACTTCCGGTGGTTTTTGCTTTGTTGCCAGGATGAAGAAAGATAACAGCAAAAAAGCCACATCACACATCGCAGTCATGTCAATGGTGGTGCTTTTGCGTGGTATTTTAACTTTTGGCATTCTGAATAATTTTATGGTTTACTTTAGATGCAATTCTTGCCTGCTTCCACATCTTATTTATAGAGTGAAGCGAAAGACTGTGTTAAAGTAAAACCTGATTCATCTATACCATATGTAATTCCATCAATCTTAGTAGTAAATATGTTATAGAATATGATGGCAAATGCAGAAGTACCGATACCCAATGCGGTATTATACAAGGCCTCGGAAATACCTACAGAGAGTTTGGTTGCAGCCGCGGTACCACCACTGTCTTCACCAAGTGCAGAAAATGAACGGATCATCCCGAGTACCGTTCCCAACAGTCCAAGCAGGGTTGCGATAGATGCGATGGTAGAAAGGAATACAAGGTTTTTTTCCAGCATCGGCAATTCAAGTGCAGTGGCTTCTTCTACTTCTTTCTGGATGGCGAGCACTTTTTGTTCCGTGCTGACGCTATTGTCGGTAGTCATTTCTTTATAGCGATGCAGGCCAGCTTTCATTACATTTCCTACAGAGCCTTTCTGCCTGTCGCATTCAGCAAGGGCCTTATCAATATCTTTATTGGCGAGATGATATTGCACTTTCCGAACAAAATCAGCAATATTGCCTGAGCCCCTTGCTTTTGAGATTGTCATAAATCTTTCGATCACGAAAGTTATCATGGTAAGAAAAGTTCCAATCAGTATGGGTACAATAATACCTCCCAGGTACATTTTGCTGAGGGCTGTTTTGGGAGCGGCTCTATCAGGCCAGAATCCCCCGTTTGCGCTACCTTCTCCAAAATTAGATCCTGCACCAAGGATAAATCTCCAGATAAGATAACCTGCCACCAGGCACACTGCCGGTGCTATGAGGGAAATTATATTACTGGTTTTTTTTGCCTGTACTGAACTTACTGGTCTAACAGGTGGTCTTGTCTCTGCCATAGCAATCTGATTTTAATTAGTTAAATGTTGATTTCTGTTTGATAAAAATAGGGGTAGTGTTTCAATTAAAAAAAGAATGTTTAACAAAATGATATTTTGTTATAACGTGACGCACAAGTTAATAAATTAATTGAAAGCACCAATTGGAGGATTCTTTTTTTTGCCTGTAAAAAAGCTGCGCTGTGCGTAAAAAAATCCACTATTCGTAGCGGAGTGCTACGATCGGGTCAAGCCGGGATGCTTTTAAAGCGGGATATAAGCCCGCTGCCAATCCAACAAAAGAACATACAAAAATGCCTGATATCACCCATCCCCATGGAATCACAAATCCCGTTTTAAGTGCGAGGGCCACCATATTTCCCAATATGATCCCGGCCAGTATGCCTGCTACAGCACCCATCAAACTGATCAGCACAGATTCAAAGAGGAACTGTGACCGGATATCCTTTCTCGTTCCACCCAATGCTTTTACAAGACCGATCTCTTTGGTTCGCTCATTAACAGCTACCAGCATGATGTTCATTAACCCAATTGCCGCGCCGATCAATGTAATAAATGCAATGCCCACTGCTCCTTTTTCCAAAAACCCAAGATTCGTGATCAGGCTCTCCGCAATGCTGTCGCTTTTATCAACATAAAAATTATCCGCATCTTTTACATCCAGTTTGCGAATAGACCTGAATATTCCCGTTGCTTCTCCTGTTGCAAGATCAATGGTTTTAAGATCTGCCACCTGTACGGCGATTACATAACTCGTATTGCTGGTGGCATACAATCTCCTTGCGCTGTTGAGGGGAAGGATCACTATTTTACTTGTATTAAAAAAAGCACTGGATCCTTTTTCTTCCAGCACGGCAATTACTTTGTACGGTATATGATCCACATTTATTACGGCATCCACCGCCTTTGCATAATTGTCGGGAAATAATTTTCCTGCCACCCCACTTCCAATGATGCATACATTTAACCCCGATTCAACTTCAGCCGCTGTGAAATTGCGTCCATAATCAATTTTATACCCATTCAGTTCCAGATAATTTTCATCGCCTCCATAAATATTTACATCCGGGTTAGTCTTACGCCTGTTGGTGTTTGCAGTAACGGCAGCCGAGCCACGTATGGCGATGCTCACTTTCGCTCCCGGGAAAGAGAATCTTTCGCGAAAGTCCCTTGCTTCGTCATAGCTGATAGGGATGCCCGTATTTGATTTGCGTTCTTTGCGGGCATTCTTATTCGATTTTTTTGTATTGTCGGCGTTTCCCCCGAAATGAAAATTTCGTTCTTTATAACGTATGCTGAAGGCATTGGAGCCCATAGTGGAAAAACTCGTTACAAGGCTGTTGCTCGCTGCCTTGATGGCAGTAATGATGAGAATCAGGGCAAATATTCCCAGGGCTATGATAATAACAGTAATCCCTGTCCGCAGTTTATTCCCGCGAATATTTCTCCAGGACAATGAAAGGGAATCTTTGTACGTCATATCATTAAACATTCAAAAAAAGCCAACATCCAAAATAATTCCACGAGCTTTTTTGACTTCCGGGTTTTATTCAAAGATAGAGAAGAAGCTGTTCTTTTGAGAATTGTTTATAACAGGATTAATGATATATCCACCCGATCAGTATTTCGGGATAAATTCCCAATAAAATAATAACGGCCGCAGTGATGATCAGCATGATCTTATATCCAGATATGGGTTTGGTAGTGAAATGTATGGACTGGGTCGCTTCTTTAAAATAAATCGCCTGTATGATTTTGAAATAATAGTAAGCACTTACCGCTGCAAACAATACAGCTACAATTACGATCCAAAAACGATTGCCATTCTCAACGGCTGCCATCAACATAAAGAATTTGCTTTGAAAACCTGCGGTAAGTGGAATGCCTGTAAGGGATAAAAGAAAGATGGTGGCAGTAAGACCGAGTACCGGTTCCTGTTTAGCAAGGCCATTGAATCCATCAATCGTATAGTCTTCCATCTTTGCAAGTATAGAAAACAAACCGATCGTAGCAAGACTGTACGCAGCTGAATAGAGCAGTATGCCTTCTTCCGCTTTTTTATTCAGCGCAAACACGGCGAGCAGCATGAATCCTGCCTGTGCAATACTTGAATAGGCGAGCATTCTTTTTACACTTTGCTGGAATACTGCTGTCACATTACCAATAAGCAGTGTCGCCACTGTAATAAATACAATCAATGTTTGCCATTGATCCTGCATTTTGCCAAAAGCATTTTGAAATAATCGCAGGAATGCGAAAAAGAACGCCACTTTTACAACGGTGCTCATGAATGAAGTGAAAACAGCCGGTGCACCGTCATATACATCGGGCGTCCAGAAATGAAATGGCGCTGCCGAAACCTTAAAGGAAAGTGATACCAGCAACAATACCAATCCAATGGCAATGAATACCGGCAGTTTACCATCGCCCACCGGGATCTTGTCTATAAAGAAAGATGCATTGGGATTTCCTCCGTAAATAAAGGCAATTCCCATCAGCAGAATCCCCGTAGAGAAAGCACCCATCAGGAAATATTTAAGGGCTGCTTCATTGCTTTTCAGGTTGCGTTTGTCGCTACCCGTAAGAATATACAATGGAATGGAAATGATCTCGATACCAAGAAACAACATCAGCAACGTGGTAAAGGTAGCTGCAAGTGTTACCCCGCAGAGTACAAAAAATATCAATGCGAAATATTCACCCACATGCGGACCTACTTTTTCAATTTCTGCGGAACTCAGCAGGAAATAGATCAATGTACACAGCAATGCGATCGCGATAAATGCGAGATTAAAACTATCTGTGCGCAGCATGTCGTGAACAGGAAAATGAAAGAAAGCCTTTTTGCCGGCCAGTTCATATACGTCTGCCAGCAGTGTGATCAGCAGACCTGTTATAGCAATATACTTTGGGGTTGTTTTGCTTTTCACAAAAACTCCGCAAAACATCATGATAACACCCCAGATTGCCGTTAATATTATTGCGTTCATAATTAAATTCAAAAATCAAAAGTCAAAACCTTTTGGATTTAGTTTTTATTTATTTAAACATTATCAAAAGATAATCCACTGCTGCTTTTGTTAAATTGACCAGGGGCTGTGGATACACCCCAACAAAAAATATCATTCCAACGATCAATCCCAGTGCAAGCTTTTCATTCCATGAAATATCTTTTATTGTATTGGCCGCATTGCCCGGTTCGCCATAAAATACTTTCTGGATCATATTAAGCGTATACACGGCGGATAATATGATACTGATACCTGCAGCAAAGGCATACCATGCTTTTGCACTGTACAAGCCGGTAAACATCAGGAATTCCGCGGGAAAAGCATTGGTAAGTGGTAAAGCAATATTTGCAAGTGCCACAATCACCAGCATGATGGTAAGCGAAGGTGCCTTATGCGCCAAACCGCCCAACTCCGAAATAGTTTTAAGGCCGGTTTGTCTTTCGATCAATTCCACGACTATCCAGATGCCGATAATATTTATACCATGATTAAACATTTGCAACATCATTCCCTGTACACTGAGGTGATTCATCGCAAAAACAGCGGCACACATCAACCCGATATGCGCAATGGAAGAATAAGCCACCAGGCGTTTTAAATTATCCTGTACCATCGCAATACAACTGGCGTAGATAATACCGATGATGCATGAAATGATGACGATGTTTTCAAACTTCACTGCTGCAGCAGGAAATACAGGCAATAACCAGCGGATCACTCCGAATAAACCCATTTTTACCATGATGCCGCTCAATACCATTGTTACCGATGTAGGTGACTGATCATAGGTATCGGGCTGCCATGTATGAAACGGAAAGATGGGCATTTTGATCGCAAATGCTGCGAAGAAAAGCCAGAATAACCAGCTTTGTTCTGTAACAGAGAGCTGCGCTGTATAAAATGCGCTTACGAGGAATGAATGTTGCGATACAATACCGCCATTATATTGTTGTGGTGCTGTATGCAGATAAACATATATGATGCCGATAAGCATCAGCAGAGATCCTGTAAACGTATACACGAAAAATTTAAATGTTGCCTGTATCCTTCTTGGTCCGCCCCAGCGGCTACAAAGGAAATAAACAGGTATCAGTGCGAGTTCCCAGAAAAAATAAAAGCTGAGTGCATCATATGCACAGAATACTCCCATCAACCCGGCCTGCGCAAGCATCATTAACCCGTAAAAGGCTGCAGGATTTTTGTATACTGTTTTAGAAGTGGAGATAAAGATGAGCGGGAAACCAACTGCAGTAAGCAAAGTGAGTAACCTGCCTGTTCCATCCAATCCGATAAAATAGTTGGCACCGATATATTTCAACCAGATCCATTTTGAATTGTTCCAGTTAAGATATTTTCCTGAGTCGGTATAACATAATGAGATCAATGATACAGCCAGTATTAATAAAGAGAAAAATACAGCGATCCCTTTTGCACTGCCTTCCCGGCGTGAAAAAAAACAAAATATCCCGGCCAGTACCGGCAACCAGATCAGTAAGTCAGGAAATGTAACGTACGTACCCAATGTATAATTTTTTACAAAAACAATTGTATAATGAAGAATGCGATCATACCTATCACCATCAGCAATATATATGCACCTGTTTGACCACTTTGCAGCCATCGCAACTGGCGACCTCCATAATTTACAGCTTTACCTACCCCGTTTACGATACCGTCTATTCCTTTACGTTCAATGATATTGCTACAAAAAGATGAAACAGATCTCAGCGGATTTACAATTATCGCCTGGTACAATTCATCCACGTACCATTTGTTTTCAAGAACTTTTGCAAAACCTTTTGTTCCTGCACCGGGTTGATATTTTCTAAAACTCATCCAGGCGATCAAAACAGTTACTAATACCAGCAATGATGAAATTCCCATCAGCATATATTCTGTGCTGTGAGATAATGCATGTTCGGATATGCCGGTGGAGGGTTGAAGGAACGCTGCCAGTTCATGATGACCACCCAATGATTCGGGTACGCCTACGTAGCCCCCAATGACGCTGAGTATAGCCAGTACGATCAATGGGACCGTCATTGATTTCGGACTTTCGTGAAGATGGTGTTCCTGCTCATTCGTACCGCGGAAATTGCCGGTAAAAGTGATGATATACAACCGGAACATATAGAATGCTGTAAGCAATGCAGCAAACAATGCCACTGAAAACAATACCGGCGAATGACCATAAGCTCCCGCCAGTATTTCATCTTTAGAAAAGAAACCTGAGAAACCCGGTATACCGGCAATGGCAAGACAACCTATAAAGAAAGTAATACTTGTAATTTTCATGTGCTTATGTAACCCACCCATTTTACGGATATCCTGTTCACCACCCATGGCATGAATAACACTTCCGCTTCCAAGGAACATTAATGCTTTAAAGAATGCATGTGTTAATACATGAAATACCGCTGCCACATAATTTCCTGTTCCCAATGCCAGGAACATGAATCCGAGCTGGCTCACTGTTGAATAAGCGAGTACTTTTTTAATATCATTTTGTTTGATGGCAATAGATGCAGCAAGCAATGCGGTGGCAAGACCGATTATTGTAATGATTGTTTGTGTGTGATGAGCAAGAGAGAACAGTGCATGACTCCTGGCGATCATATATATACCGGCTGTTACCATCGTGGCTGCATGGATCAATGCACTCACGGGTGTTGGACCTGCCATGGCATCGGGTAGCCATGTGTACAATGGTATCTGGGCACTTTTGCCTGTTGCACCAACAAACATCAGCAAACTAATACCTGTAATATCGGTTGGGCTCAATTTTGCAAGATTGGCAGCGGTGAACACCTGGTCATAATCAACCGTACCTATCTTCGAAATGAGCCAGAACAATGCCAGCAAAAAACCAAGATCACCAATACGGTTCATCACAAATGCTTTTTTTGCCGCATTGTTATAATCGTTGTTGTTGAACCAATAACCGATCAGCAGGTAAGAACAAAGTCCCACCCCTTCCCAGCCAATGAACATGATCACGTAATTGCCACCCATGACGAGCAGCAGCATAGAAAATATGAAGAGGTTGAGATAAGAAAAGTAACGAGCAAAATCTTTTCCTTCTTCATGCATATATGCAGTTGAATACACATGAATCAAAAATCCTACGCCGGTGATGATCAGTAAGAATAATGTTGAGAGCTGGTCAATCTTAAAATCGAAGCCGATCTTTAGTGTTTCGAGATTGATGAAGTTAAATAAGTGAACCAGTTCCGTGTGCCCCGATTTTACCTGCATAAATACCAGTAGGCTCAAAACAAAAGATGCAAACACCACCGTACTTCCTATAAAACCAGACAGGCCTTTCGACAATATTTTTCGCCCGAGACCATTAATGATAAAACCGATCAGCGGGAGAATGGGAATAAGCCACACTATTTGAAAGATATTACTCATAAGTCGTGAATCGTGAAATGTGAACCGTGAATAAATATTTCACGATTCGCGTTTCAGGATTATTAGTTTTTCAGCCTGTTTAAAAAATTAATATCCACCGAACGAATATTCCTGTACAACATTACGATAATGGCCAATCCAACACTCACTTCAGCCGCCGCCACTACCATGATGAAGAAAACAAATACCTGTGCATCGCTTGCAAAATCAGGAGATGCTTTGGCAAAAGGACTGATCGCATGCATTTTTGAGAAAGCTACCAGCAACAAGTTCACCGAATTCAGCATCAACTCCACGCACATAAAAATGATGATCGCATTTCGTCTTACCAACACCCCTATAATGCCGATCGTAAACAATGTAAGCGACAAAATGATATATGACTTAATATCCATAAGCTATAGTTTCACGTAAAGTCCTACACCAATCGTAGATGAAGCAGGCTTTACCGATAAAATATCTTTGACTTTTTTCTTAACTACCCCGTTGAAAATATCCACCGCTTTGTAAGAAGCTGCCTTGGTGAGTATTTTCGTGATCACACCCGTAGCAACAGAGCTCAATGCAGGATACAATAAATGCCTTGCATCCCTCCATTCGAATTTATTATCCGCCAATCCACGCACCGTGCTGTAAACACTCAACACCGTACCACCTGTTGCAAGTATTTTATATACCACCAGGCCTGTTTTATAGGTCCTGTATAATTTCATAATATCACCCAGCCCATTCTTTTCCAGTATATCCCCCAGTATCTTCACTCCTTTTAGTTTCTCTCCTGTTATACCTACTTTATTTACCTGGAAATTGCCAAGACTGAATACGGGACTGAAACCTTTTTTAACTTTCAATATTTTGGTCTTGCTTAAAATATCATCGAGGTTAAATGGAATATCTTCCAGTTTAACCTGTGCATGTGTTTTTGTGAATGCAGTAAATAACATACATATCAACAAACTTATCCTAACAATATTTTTCATACCAATTAATCTTTTTTACCGATCACTACCGCTCCTACCATGGCGCTCAGGAACAGTACACTGCTGATCTCGAATGGCAATACATAATTTTTAAACAAAGACATCCCCAAAACTTTTACAAGACCCGAATCCCCTACTTTCATCTGTACTGCCTGTTCTACATCCACTTTCATAAGTGCTGATACCAATACCAGCAAAAGTGATCCGCCTGAAATGACGCCGATCAATTGCAACCGGTAATTCTTTATGGGTTCCGTATCTGCATTTAAATTCATCAGCATCACCACGAAAAGGAACAATACCATAATGGCACCTGCATACACAATGATATTTACAATGGCAAGGAATTGTGCATTCAATAAAATATAATGACCGGTTATGGCAAAGAACACCAGGATCAGCCAAAGGATACTATGCACGGGACTCTTGCTCGTGATCATCATAACGGCACTGCCTACTGCCAGTACTGATAATAATATGAATGCTACAGTTGTGATGTTCATTGCTGTGTGGTTAAACCGTTTCCCGTTTTGCCCGGTTGCCCAAAGCTTTTTTATATGCTTCGGGGTTTTCTTTCGGGTGAGGGATCAACAAATCGTTCTTATCGTAAATGAATTGTTTGCGTTCGTAATCTGCAGGTGTAAAAGTTTCGCTGAGATAAATGGCATCTTTGGGACAGGCTTCTTCACACAGTCCGCAAAAAATACAGCGCAGCATATTAATCTCATACCTGGCTGCATATTTTTCCTCGCGGTATAAATGTTCTTCTCCCGGTTGCCTTTCGGCTGCTTCCATTGTAATGGCCTCTGCCGGGCATGCTACTGCGCATAAACCGCAGGCGGTGCAATTTTCACGGCCTTCTTCATCGCGGTTTAATATCTGCAATCCCCTGAATACCGGGCTAAAGGGACGCGTCTTTTCGGGGTAGTTGATCGTGGGCTTCTTTTTAAAGATATGGCTGAAGGTGATCATCATTCCTTTAAAGATTGCCGGCAGGTATAATTTCTCCATCCAGCTCATTGGCCGGCGGTCTACATGTTTTATCCTGTTTGTTAATGCCTGCATGTGTATTAAAAAGTTTGCAAAAATAATGTTTTAAAATCCCTCTACTTGTGGAAGTACAAAATAATTCCACCGGTTGCCAGCATATTAAACAATGCCAGCGGTATTAATATCCTCCATCCCAAATGCATCAGCTGGTCGTACCTGAATCTTGGTATTGTCCATCTCACCCACATAAAAAGAAATATAAAGAAGATCACTTTGGCCATTAACGCCAATATCCCCAATCCCGCGGCCAGGTTCGGGGAAAGATTTGCTTCATTTACAAACGGGATATCATAGCCGCCAAAGAACAAAGTAGCCATGATCACGCTGCTGATGAACATATTGATATATTCCGCAAAAAGGTAGAATCCCAGTTTCATAGAAGAATACTCTGTATGATATCCGCCGATGAGCTCATTTTCTGCTTCGGGAAGATCAAATGGTGTACGGTTGCATTCTGCAAATGCGCAGATCAAAAAGATCAGGAAGCCAAGTGGTTGCTTCAGGATGTTCCACCCCAGCAAGCCACCCCATCCCCCGTGTTGCTGTTGTACAACCATTTCTTTGAGGCTAAGCGTTCCTGTTACCATCAGCAATGCGATCAATGATATCCCCATTGCCAGTTCATAGCTGATGATCTGTGAAGCGGCACGCATACCACCCATCAGTGAGAATTTATTGTTACTGGCCCATGAGCCGATCATAATCCCATATACACCCAGGCTCACCACCCCGAATACATACAGTATCCCGATATTAATATCCGTGATCTGCAGGTTGATATCGCGGTTAAATAAATGCACCTTATCTCCCCACGGGATCACGGCACTTGTCAGCGTTGCAGTAAGCATCGCCAGTGCGGGGCCCAATATGAATAAAAATTTGGAGGAAAAATTCGGGACGATCTCTTCTTTGAAAAAAAGTTTTACTCCATCTGCCAATGGCTGAAAAATACCGAACGGACCTGCCCTGTTGGGGCCTCTCCTGTCTTGCAGGATCGCGGCAACTTTACGCTCTGCAAACGTTGTATACATTGCTATCACAAGTGAAGCCGATACTACCACGATGATGAGTACCAGTTTTTCAATAATGAGTGCCAGGTCTATTGCTAAAAGCATTGTTTGTTATGCCGCTTTATTGGTTTCAAAATTTTTAGTGTACCTTCTTTTCATTGGGTGGCATTACACCGAATGCCTCGCTATCCGGATTATAAGGCGGATGTTTACCTGCCTGTTTAAAATCTCCGGCAACTGCAGGGCCGTCAATTTCGCTTAAATGAATATTCGGATTGTTCACTTCGCTTACATTATGAATATCCATCAGTAATTTCGGGCGGATGCCATCCATTACTTCCACCACGGTTTCATTCGGCATATCCAGCGTTCTGTATTTATTGGCGCCGATAACAGAATGGCGGCTTATATTGGTAAGCCCTTCCACATCCCAATCACTTGTTTTCTTTTTTTCAAAACGGCAGGTATTGCATATCCAGCCGGGTTTACCATCATAGCTCTGCACTTCACCCCATTCATCTTTTCGTGCGGTTACGCGAAATACTTCATCACCTCTCATCCACAAGGTAACCTTACCACAGCAACCAGGTGTTTCACAATTGCGGTGTGCATCCATCGGTTTGGTAAACCATACCCTGTTCTTAAACCGGAATGTTCTATCGGTAAGAGCACCAACCGGGCAAACATCAATCATGTTCCCGCTGAAATCATTCGTGATCGCTTTTGAAATGTAAGTAGAAATAGCCGCATGATCTCCCCTGTCTACAATACCATGTACGCGTTTATTGGTGATTTGATCGGCCACATAAGTACAACGATAACAAAGAATGCATCTTGTCATGTGAAGCTGTATGTATGGACCAATATCTTCTCTTACAAAAGTGCGGCGGGCAAATTGATACCGGGTGCGTTCTTTTCCGTGTTCATATCCAAGATCCTGGAGAGAGCATTCTCCTGCCTGGTCGCAGATGGGACAATCGAGCGGGTGATTGATCAATAATAATTCCACTACACCATTTCTTGCATCAATCACTTTCTCACTCGTGATGTTTTTCACGATCATTCCGTCCATTACGGTGGTACGGCAACTCGCAACAAGTTTAGGCATCGGACGTGGGTCTGCAGTTGAACCTGCTGCTACTTCTACCAGGCAGGTTCTGCATTTACCACCACTTCCCTCCAGTTTACTGTAATAACACATGGCAGGCGGTGCCACATCTCCTCCTATCTGCCTTGCGGCATTTAATATAGTAGTACCAGGAGCAACATCAATGCTGATGTTGTCAATGGTGACTTTGAATTTTTTTATTTCTTCCGACATAAGTCTGTATTCACTCACTAAGGCACAGGGGCACAAAGTGTATTTTGTTTATTGATATAATCAAATGCGTAGTGGCTTAGTGTCTCTGTGAGTCATTAAACTCCTACGGGCACATGAATGGGGTCGGCATAATGAGCCAATCCATAATTCTGTGTCAAACATTTTGCAGGATTATTCACATGCCATTCGAACTCATCCCTGAAATGCCTGATTGCTGCAGCAACAGGCCATGCCGCTGCATCACCGAGCGGGCAGATCGTATTGCCTTCAATGTTCCGTTGTATATCCCAAAGCAGATCTATATCACTCATCTTTCCTTTACCCTGCTCAATGTTTAATAATATTTTTTCCATCCAACCTGTTCCTTCCCGACATGGGCTGCATTGCCCGCAACTTTCATGACGATAGAATCTCGCCAGTGTATAAGTATGTTTTACTACGCACTGGTCTTCATCCAACACAATGAATCCACCGGATCCCATCATAGATCCTGTTGCAAAACCACCATCAGCCAAACTCTCATAACTCATCAGTCGTTTTTCTCCTTTGGCAGTTGTAAGCAATAAATTCGCTGGAAGTATGGGAACAGATGATCCGCCGGGAATGCACGCTTTTAATTTTTTGCCATTCGGAATGCCACCACAATATTCATCACTATAAATAAATTCTTCTACGGAGATGGTCATGTCTATTTCATAGATGCCTGGTTTATTAATATTACCACAGGCCGAGATCAGTTTAGTACCGGTTGATTTACCAATACCAATCTTTGCGTATGCTTCGCCTCCTTCATTGATGATGGGAACTATCGCTGCAAGTGTTTCTACATTGTTCACCACTGTTGGACAATCCCATAATCCTTTTACCGCGGGAAATGGAGGTTTGATGCGTGGATTTCCTCTTTTCCCTTCCAGGGATTCGAGCAAGGCTGTTTCTTCACCGCAGATATAGGCACCTGCTCCTCTTTGAACATATATTTCGCAATCGAAGCCACTTCCCTGGATATTCTTCCCAAGCCAGCCGTTTTGTTTCGCTTCTGCAATCGCTTCATCGAGGATATCTGTGATCCAGTCGTATTCACCGCGTATATATATATAGTTCACATTACTGCCCAACGCAAATGCTGAAACGATCATTCCTTCAATTAAAATATGCGGAATGAATTCCATCAGGTACCTGTCTTTAAAAGTACCCGGTTCACTTTCATCCGCATTGCAAACGAGGTACCTGGGAACGCCTTCCGGCTTTGCCAAAAAGCTCCATTTCATTCCCGTCGGAAAACCAGCACCACCACGTCCACGAAGCCCGCTCTTCTTTACCTCTTCCACGATATCGGCAGGTTTCATTTTCAATGCTTTTTCTACACTGCGATAACCACCTTCGCGGCGGTATACATCATATTGACGTATTCCGGAAACATGGGCCTTTTCTAATAATAATTTTCTACTCATATCAATATCTACGTAACAAAGAAATGCTTTAATTGGCTTTTGATCTGCATTCTTCAATGATGGCATCTACTTTTTCTTTGGTGAGGTGCTCCCTGAATGTCTTTCCGAACTGCATCATAGGTGCGTACCCACATGCTCCCAGGCATTCCACTGTTTTTAAAGTGAACATTCCATCGGCAGTTGTTTGCCCTATGCCAATGTTGAGTGTTTGTTTAATATAATCAATGATGTTATCGCTGCCATTGAGCATGCACGGACCTGTCTGGCATACTTCAAAAATATATTTACCAACAGGTTTTAAATTATACATGCTGTAAAAGCTTGCCACCTCATACACTTCAATCGGTTCTAAATTCAATAAAGAAGCTACATAGTCCATGACCGGCACATCAAGCCAGCCGCCAAATTCATTTTGTGCAATATGCAGTACCGGTAGCAGGGCACTTTTCTGTTTGCCTTGCGGGTAACGCTGTATGATTTCGTTAACCCTGGCTAAATTTTTATCATCAAACTTTATCATGTTATCAATTCAAAAGTCAAAAATCAAAAGTAAAAAGACATTGTTTTGAATTTTACTTCTGGCTTTTATAGCTAACCATCCAATTCCCCTGCAATTAAATTCAGGCTACTCATGGTAATGATCGCATCACTCAGCATACCATTGGTCACGAGTTCCGGGTATGCCTGGTAATAAATAAAGCATGGCCTGCGGAAATGCAGGCGGTAGGGAGTTCTGCCACCATCACTGATCAAATAAAATCCCAATTCCCCGTTTGCCCCTTCAACAGAATGATATACTTCTCCTGCAGGAATATCTGTTTCACCCATTACAATTTTAAAATGGTAGATGAGTGCTTCCATCTTTGTATACACATCTTTCTTATCGGGCAGGTAATAAGCAGGAACATCTGCATGATACACTTCTGCTTCTGTTCCTTTGAATTCCTGTACTTTTTTATATGCCTGTTTGATGATGCTGAGACTTTCCCACATTTCTTCATTCCTTACAAGGAAACGGTCATAACAATCGCCGGTTGTTCCTACAGGAACTTTAAAATTAAAATCTTCATAACTGCTGTAAGGCGTATGAACCCGCACATCATAATCAACGCCTGCGGCACGAAGGTTTGGACCGGTGAAACCATAGTTCAGTGCTCTTTCGGCAGCAATGGGGCCGCATCCAATGGTGCGATCCATAAATATCCTGTTGCGGGTAAAGAGTTTTTCAAATTCTTTTAACTGTGCCGGGTAGCCGTGTTTATCATCGAGGAATTTTTCGAGTTTTTCAAATGCTACAGCAGTAAAATTTCTTTCGAATCCGCCAATACGTCCAATATTTGTTGTGAGACGGGAACCACAAACCTCTTCATATATTTCATAGATGAGCTCACGGAATTGCATGAGGTATAAAAAACCTGAATAAGCACCACTATCCACTCCCACAATTGAATTGCATATCAGGTGATCTGATATGCGGGCGAGTTCCATTATGATGACGCGGAGATAGTCTACCCTCTTCGGCGTTTTTACTCCCAGTAATTTTTCACAGGTGAGGTGCCATCCCATATTATTTATAGGAGATGAGCAATAATTCATGCGGTCGGTCAGGGGTGTGATCTGGTACAACGGCCTTCGTTCGGCAATTTTTTCAAATGCCCGGTGAATATACCCGACAGTAGAAGTAGCTTTCAGGATACGTTCACCATCTAATTCGAGGACGTTCTGAAAAACACCATGCGTAGCCGGGTGCGTAGGCCCCAGGTTCAGCGTGGTTGTCTGTTTTTCAAGACTTCCTTCCGGTAAAATAATATGCTCGCTCATATAGTTCCGAACTTAAAAATCAAAAGTGAAAAAATCAACGTCGCTAAAAGATTGTTCTTTTGGATTTTTAACTTTTGAATTTTGATTTATCTTCCAAACATTTCATCATCCTTGTCAACCCTTGTCTGATCTTCTAAAGGATATTCTTTTCTCATCGGGAAATAATCCATCTCATCCACATTCAATATCCTCACGAGGTTAGGATGTCCGATAAAATTCACTCCAAAAAAATCATAGGTTTCGCGTTCCATAAAATTAGCCGATTGATATAATGCTGTTGCACTATACACATCCGGCTTTGAAATATCTGTAAACACTTTAAAGCGAATGCGGATATTATCAACGAGATTATGGAGGTGATATACCACTGCAAGTTCAGCACCTTTATGATCGGGGTAATGAACAGCCTGCAGGTCTGTAAGAAATTGAAATCTTAATTCATGATCGTCAAACAAAAACTGCAGCACTTTAAGATTGATGTCTTTATCTCCTGTAAAAGTGAGCATGCCATACGGCTCTTCCCAGTTATACAGCTGGTTGCCGAATTTTTCTGTGAGTTTTTGTTTTATAATTTCGTTCGTCAACATTAAATCAAAAATTAAAAGTCGAAAGTCAAAAACCTTTTTTGATTTTTGACTTTTTACTTACTGAATACCGTAACTATTTAATAGATCCTTATACTGATCACTATATCTTCTTCTCAATCCTTCAGCCTGTACCAGGTCCTGTATCTTCAAAATTCCATCGAGTACCGCTTCGGGTCTTGGCGGGCATCCCGGAATATATACATCTACCGGTATCACCTGGTCAATTCCCTGCAACACCGGATAACTATCGAAGATGCCACCACTGCTTGCACATGCACCCATAGCCAATACCCAACGTGGTTCAGCCATTTGAATATATACCTGCTTTAAGATAGGTCCCATTTTTTTTGCAATAGTTCCCATCACCATCAGCAGGTCGCATTGACGGGGAGAAAAGCCCACCCGCTCTGATCCGAACCTTGCAAGGTCGTAATGACTTCCCATTGTGGCCATGAATTCAATCCCACAACAACTCGTAGCAAAAGGCAATGGCCAGATGGAATTCTTACGGGCAAGACCAATTACTTTTTCAAAGCTGGTTGCCATGTATCCCTCTCCCATATACCCTTCGGGAATTCCCTGGAATTTAACTGTATTATTATATTGTACCGGACGAGACATTGTAAATATTAAATAATGAATGTTGAATGTAAAATGTAAATATCTTGTTCACGGATAATAATCAATTTTACCGTTTACATTGAATATTTTACATTTTGTATTTCTATTCCTCCCATTTCAACGCACCTTTCTTAAATATATATATAAACCCTGCCAGGAACAGTCCAACAAATAGCAGCACAGCTATAAAACCTTCCATGCCGAGGCTCCTGAAATTAACCGCATAGGGATAAAAAAAGATCACTTCCACATCAAATAACACGAATAAAATTGCCACCAGGAAATATTTAATAGCCATTGGCTGACGGGCATTGCCTTTGATCTCGATACCGCTTTCGAAATTCTGAAGTTTATCAGATGTTTTTCGTTTTGGACCAAGCAGGTCTGAACCAAAAATGATGGTAAATACCAGTCCGAGCGCAAAAATGATCTGTAAAACAATGGGGAGATAATTTTCAGCACTGTTTGCATTTACCTGAAGCAAGAAAAAGGACATATCTGGATACTTAAAATTGTTGGAGTGCAAAAATAAGACAGCTACCTTAATATACAATGCTGCTAATCATAAAATAAAAGCCCGTCATGATAAAATAACGGGCCTTTAATAAAAACTATTTTAATTATTTCTTACCAGACTTTGCTTTGGCCGGTGGTTTTGGCGGTGTTGGCTTTTTGGGAGGAGCCTTAGGATCATTTTTACTAATGAATTCCCTGTTGGCTACCAATTGTTCATCCGTAGGATCCAGTGCGATAGCTTTATCAACATATGATAGTGCAGTGGCCTGGTCTTTCTTGACATTATAATAATATTCGATAAAATATTTATACGCACCCATCAGCTGATCTTTCACCTTTGTTTTATCCGCTTCTTTCTCGCCAATTTCAATTGCTTTCTGGTAAAAAGGAACAGCTATTCCGAGTTCACCAGTAGAATCTAACCCGGCACTGGCTTTCCCGATCATATAATATCCGAAGATATCTTCAGGAAATTTCATGGTGTATTGAGTAAACACTTTAATGGAAGAATCAAATGAACCTCCACGGAAATAATCATATCCTGCATAATACAGGTCACGCTTTCCTACATTTTTCTTAACGGCCAATATCTTGTTATACCAATCGGCTGCATTGGCATATTTTTTCTGTGCTTCATATGCAGCAGCCATTGCTTTGAGATAACTCACTTTATTTTCTTCTATAGAATCCAATGCAACGGCTCTTTCAACCAATGCTCCTGCCTGCATTTCATTACCGGGAAATTTCAACAGCAATAATGCATAATTCGACAAATCACCGGAACCGATCTTTTCGGGTAATTGACGCTTGAAATATTCATCATAATTCTCTTTTGCTTTCATGGAATCATTGAGCCTGTTATAAGCAAGCGCTTTCACACCATATAAATTTGGATAGGGATTGGCTCCTTCGCTGCTGATACATTGATCGGCCTGGCTGATAGCTTCCTGGAACAGTCCCTGTGCATATTTTACAGATGCCTTATAATAGCATGCCTTGGGATCATTATCTGAATTGGCCAGCCATTTTTCAAAATATTCTGCAGCTTTGGATACGTTGCTTTCATAATAGTAGTTGAAAAGATTGCTGTACACAGGTGCATAAGCGGGATCATTGGCGATCGCCTGTTCAAAATAAGGCATATAGATCCCCGATTGTGCCACGCCCTGTGACTGGTACAATTTACCCAACCGGTAATTGGCGCGTGCATATTTTGGATCAATTGCCAATGCAGCCTGGTATGACAACACTGCATTGCCACCATCACCGGCTTTGCGGTAGGCATCGCCCAGATTTACATATACATCGGGATCATTGAATTTTTTCACCTGCGTGGCCTGCTTTAATTTATCTATAGCATACAAGGCATCGCCATTTTTTGCATCCGGATTACCATTTGCAAAACCTACGGCATTCAACACAGCAATATCTTTTCCCTGGCTGAGTGAAATAGCAGCTTCAAAATGATTGCGTGCATCCTGCGATTTACCTTCCATCAGTTCTATATGGCCAATACCAGCCATTAATAAAGCGCTGTTTGGATTGGCCTGGAGTGTTTTCTGGTAGAGTGCTTTCGCATCTGCCAAATCCTTTGCTGTCCGGTCATCCGGAAGGATCATCGCCTGTCCAAGCCAATAGGCCGCCTGGTCATTATTTGGATTTGCAGCCAGCATTTTCTGGAATGTTTCTTTGGCGCTTTTATATCGCTCATAATACAGGAATTTTTTGCCCTGGTCAATCGTTTGAGCAAATAACCCATTTATAAAAAACAGTGAAACCAGCAAGAGAAATCCGATTCTTATCTTCTTCATTTTTATGCTTTTCATTTTAAGACTTTTGCAATGATATAAAAATATGTAACAATCCGTTAAAGCATCCTCATTATTTTTTCGGTAAGGATTCGTTGATTTTAACGTTTCGTGTACGAAAATCCATTATTGTGCCAAGGTAGGCTCTACGGAATATAAGCTGTCCCCTTTCATATTTAAGGAAAGAAATAAAACCTGTTCCAAGCCCGGTATAATTCTCCTTTATAATATAATACAAACCCCGAACCAAAGGATACCGTTTTGACAATACAGATTGCTGCATGGGCTTAACATAAGGCCGATCATCGCATAAATCGCATTGCACATAAGCAATTTTCACTTTTTCTAAAGATTTAACCTGCCCTGGTTCTTCGGGATTACCAATCCAGCTGATGCCAACAAGCCCGATCGCATTTTCATTATCCGCCACATAGTTAATAACCTCTTTGCTGTTTTTAACAGCTTTTACAAAACTGGTATCGAAATTTTTTCCTTTTAAAATTGAATCTTTAATAAAGCGGACCGTACTTGTTGCATTAAGACCATCGAAGATCACCTGTTTATGAAGCGGACTTTTACCAGTAAGCATTGCTGCGAGTTGCTGAATGCTAAACACCGTATCATTACTGCCGGAAGGCACAATCACTGCTACAGCATCTGATGCAATGGCATTCCACCCGGGACGGTACCCCAGCGAATCCATCATATAGTCTTCTTCATCACGTGTCAAACCACGTGTAACGATCACCAGGCGGGTGCTGCTATCTCTAAAAAAATCTTTGATACAATCGGCTTCAGATTTATAAGAAGCGATGATATGTGCTGCAGGATATGATGCTTCATACATGCTAACCTGTTGTTCCATTACTGGCCTGAAGGATTCATCTACGCTGATATATATGGTTCCTTTTTCCGGGAGATCATGGAATGGTTGTGCTGCATTTTTGGTTTTACACCCGGAGATGAATATAATGCCAGAGAAGAAGAGAATGGATAAAAATGGATATTTCATTTTCCCCGCAAATAATTTTTTTTATACCCGCGGTAGATCCTGAACAGGCCATACACAACACAAATGCCTCCAAAAATTTTCATTGTTGTATCGCCGTATTGCGCTTCGAGTCCTGTATGAAATTTCTCAATGAACAAGAGAAATACACCCATTGCTGTCCATAACACACCCATCCCGTAATCCATGATGCTTCTAATTCTGATATACCCTTTATCTCTTTCGTTGAGCGGATCGTTGTCAAATTCTTCCAATGCCATCAGATAATATTTAAATGAAACTACCCGCAATTTACTGAGATTATTCTGCTATTCGTTCCTGCCAACAAACTTAACTGGGATACAGAAATAAACGGACACATCTTCACCATTTGTTTTGCCGGGATTCCATTTGGGCATTTTTTTCAGCACCCTTATCACTTCACTATTATAGATTTCTCCGCCATCCTCTGTCACTTCAAAACCTTTCAGGCTGCCATCATACCCAACCACGAATTTCACTTTTACGCTTACAATTTCTCCTGGTTCTATGTTATCAGGTGTCATCAGGTTTCTTTCAAGGAACTTACGTAATGCATCGGGTCCGCCGGGAAAAGCAGGCATGATGTCGGCAGTTGATCTTGCTATGGTCTTATCAAGACCGCTACCCGGTGTACCACCAGGAGTAGTTATTGGTCCTGCAGGTATTTTTACAAATGGCTTATTACCACCCGGGCCGCTTTGTGTAATATTTGAAATGACAGAAGAATCCAGGTTCACCGGTAATTTGCTGGAAGTCGTTGTACTATCTACAAGCTTTCTTTCCAGCACAGTGGGATCCGAAGCTTGGAATTCACGTGACTTGAAGTCGCGGC
>JADMIO010809307.1_pt1 | contig 51587 bp, 39 predicted proteins | sample 8958161 | NCBI WGS metagenome assembly JADMIO01 (sample SAMN16585339, study PRJNA669376) | soil metagenome | isolation source: Crop rotation soil | place: USA: Cullars Rotation, Alabama | collected 2011
CTTTCCCGGCAACAGTACCGCCATTGGCAGCACCCACCATAACGCTTTGGTACATACCCAATGTTGGAACTACAACAGCGGCCGTTGCCGCCACTGCAAAAGCATAGCTGGCTTCATCGCAGTCATCATTGTTGACGGTGATGGTAGCGGTATGTGTTCCGACTACCGCGGGTTCATAAGCCAGTTTGAAACTTGTACTGCCTCCTGCCGCCACCGTAGCAGGCAGGCTAATACCGCCTACTGTAAATAAGCTGGCATTGGTACCGCTGGCCACAATATTGCTGATCCTAAGCGGGCCACTGCCCTTGTTTTGTATGGTATATGTTCGTACAGAAGCCTCTGTGCCGAAATCGGTATGGTCGTCAAGGGAGGATATGCTGTTGCCTGAGGCAATATCTGTGCCATTGCCTTGCACTTGTATTTCAGCAGCAACAGGTGTTCCTTGCCAAGTGGACACAGATTTGTCCAAAAGATTTGAATTGATAAAATCGGCAATGCCATCACCATTGAAATCGCCAATGGCCATTGAGCGTGGCTGAGCGTCAGTTGCCACTTCTATTTTGTCGCCAACACCTCCTATTCCGTTGCCCAGCAGGATAGATACCGTGTTGGAACCTTCGTTTGCGATGGCCAGGTCAGTCTTCTCATCCCCATTGAAATCACCGATAACCACTGAACTTGGCTTTGTTCCCACCACCAAGTCGGTGCTGCCGCTAAAGCCGCCAAATCCGTCGCCCAACCGAATGGATACAGTATTGGAATAGTAGTTGGCGGTGGCAATATCGTCCTTGCCATCCCCGTTTAAATCGCCAACAACTACTGAATTGGGAGTTTGTCCCACCACTACTTCGGTGCTCCCGCTAAAGCCGCCCGATCCATTGCCCAGGCGGATGGACACAGTGTTGCCGCCACTGTTTGCCGTGGCAAAATCCACATTTCCATCTCCATTAAAATCGCCGATAGCTATCGAAAACGGACTGGCACCTACAGCTACCATGATAGGCGGGGAAAAATTGCCCTGCCCGTTTCCCAACATGATGGATACGTTATTGGTTTGATGAGCAACGGCAATATCCGCCCTGCCATCACCATTGAAATCGCCGGTGACAACCCCATATGAATAATCAGTCAACTGTACATTGTAGTGAACAAAGAATGTTCCGTTTCCATTTCCCATCCCAATGGACAATCTTTTTATCCCTGCATTTGCGGTAACAAAATCCGCAATGCCATCCCCATTGAAATCAGCAATGGCTACTGAATATGGCGTGGAGTTTAAAGAGATGCCATAACTGACAAAACTGCTGTTTGGCTGGCCAAATCCGACAATTGCAGTGCCGGGGGGGTCGGCAGTAATAAAATCTGGGGTGCCGTCAGCATTGAAGTCTGCAATGCCTATTGAATATGAATAACCCCCTGTTATTTTTTTGGCAACGGCTGCGAAACTACCGTTGCTGCAGACGTTGCTGCCCACCGTAAGGATAAAGCTGGTACTGGAAGTGCCAGTACCATTGAATGCGTTTACTTTAATGGTATAAGTGCCTGCAGGATAAGCGTTTAGTATTCTTACCACGCCTGTGACTGGGTTTACCAACAAACTTCCTTTAAAAGCCGTGCTTGTGGTGGCGGTGATGTAACTCGTATTGGAAGGGGCCGCTGAAGGTGTTACACTAGTGCCATTATTTGCAAATGAGATAGTGGTATTTGCATAACTGCCCAACACGGGAGATTGGGCCTGGCTTGAAAATGAGCTAGCCAAAAATATCAACAATAGGAATGTTCCAAAGGGCCTTGTGTACCCAACAGCCAAACTGGCCAAGCTAATTGTTTTCATAGAAAAAATATTAATAGTAACAGTTGCAGTGTTTTGGTGTGCGCCGGTGTTTACTTTTGGTAAACGCTGGCGAAGCCCTTTCTGATCCAACTCAGGGTTTATGAAAAAAGTGGCAATGCTTTCAACCACCATTATCCTTTTCCACTTTACCTATCCCGGCCTTATTCTCAAGCCTCTTTATCTTCCACTCAAAATACACATAGATGCCCCAGGCCAGCAGCAGGAAGGCAAGCACCAGCAACAGGTAGTGGATAAATGGATGTTTCTTTTTCTCGGGAACACGACTTGCCATACTGCCTTTTTATAAAGCAATAAAGATGGAAGGAACGGGCAAATAAATCCATTTTTGGGGCGTGACAAAAACGTGACAGATTTAAAACCCTTTGTGGGCAAGGGTTCCAGCGGAATGATATTACAGGATTTTGGTATTCATTTATTATTAGGATAATTGAAAAGAGAGATCCAAAGGCGCAGGCACAGCAGGGTTGCAGCATACAAAGTGTACAGGTGAGATGGCGAAATTGGATTAGGTGTAGGATTGGTTATGCACGGGAGTCCAAAGTCTCCAGCAATAAAAACAACATATTTACAGATAGTTTGGGAATGCTACTAATGAGCCACCCAGTAAAGCCAACAGTACGGCCATCGTCGTTACAATACGCCATGTGTTGCCAATAGCCAGATTAGCCAAATTGATTCTTTTCATAGAAAATATTTATGGTAACCGTTTCAGTAATCTTGGCGTGGGACGATATACTATAAGGTAAAACTGTCTGGCCCTTGCCGGCTAATCCAACCCTTGTTTTGCAAAAAACGCGGGCAGGGGGTTCACAACCTGCCTTTCATTTGCTTCTTGGCTTGTCCCGGATTTGCTTTCCAGCTTCTTTATCCTCCATTCGAAATACATGTAAGTGCCCCAAGCCAGCAACAGGTATGCAAACACCAGCACCATATAATAGATAAATGAACTGCCTTCCTTTCGTTGGACTCCTCTTTCCATGCTACGTAATCAATATAAGTGTCTAAAGATGAAAGGAAGGGGCAAGGAAATCCAAATTTTGACCGTGACAAAAACGTGACAGATTTGAAACCCTTTGTGGGCAAGGGTTTGGAAAGCAGTAATTAGGCAGAAGTAAGAAGGCAGTAGTGGAAAGCAGTGAGCAGGCAGTAGTTAGAAGGCAGAAGTGAAAAACAGTGGGTGGGTAGAAGTAAGAAGGCAGAAAATAGGGAGTAGGGAGTAGGCAGTAGTAAGAAGGCAGTAGTGAAAAACAGTGGGTGGGCTGAAGTAAGAAGGCAGAAAATAGGGAGTAGGCAGAAGTGAAACATAATCTGGATAAAAGGAGTACTCGCCACGTATTAACTTCTCTGGCTCGGCAAGGAATATTTCTAATTTCCACTCCACCCTCACTTCGCTCCCGTTCCTTGTTCTAAGCCTGTTTCGCCCTCCTTTTCCTGCTGCCTCACGACTGCCTGCTTAGTTCGAAGGGAAAAGCGAGGATTGATTTTGTTGGAATCCAGCGACCGTGGGAGTAATCGGCAGGATTGTGTGTAGAATGAACAAAGCCGGTTCACCAAAGTATTTGACTTTGAAGAACCGGCTAAGAATCAGTTGGCTTTGCAATCTAGAAACTGCGAACCGCCCTCACTGCAAGAGACGCAATTTTGCCAAATGCTGTAGGAGAACCATCATCGTTGAACCTAATGGCCCAGGCATCATATTCGCTGTATTCTGAGGAGCTCCAGAAGTCAGTATACTCCGTTGTAATGCCAAGATAGCTGGCAACATGATAGAGTGCTGTTAATTCATCCAATGAAGGCAGATACCAGTCGGAATAGCCACCGGCATTGTAGGCTTTGGCAGCATTTGCTGCATAGTTCCCCTCACCTTGACTGGCTACGATAAGGTCGGTGTTCGCCGCACCGGTACCCATAGCGGTGTTGGTGACACTTGTAGTGAATGGCCGGGGTCCCCACTCAATGTCAACAGCTGCATTGGTTGCGCCGACTATCAGGCCATGTTCCCCGGTTCCATCCAAATAGTAGATGAGGCCTCCTTGATGGCTTTGGCCTACATAAAATGCCTGCGTGGTAAAGCTCACTTCACTGCCATAGCCCGTACCGGCAGCATTGGTTGCATAAGCCCTTACATAGTAGGTGGTATTGGCTGTCAGACTGGCCAAAGGTATACTGCTGCTGAAAGTGCCGTTACCCGTGCCGTCCGTGGTAAAGCTATTGGCGAGCGTGGGTTTGGGTGAAGTGCCATAACATACGCCTCTTGCAGTGGTTGCCGGCGTGCCGCCGCCATTGTAGGCAGCGGTGCCTCCCCCTGCGGCATTTGGGCCAACAATGCTGAATGCCGAAGTGCCAACCGTGGGCAAGGCATAAGCGAGGGTAGTAAAAACAATTTCATTGCCATAGCTGGTGCCTTCGTTGATGACGGCATAGGCCCTGGTGTAATAAGTAGTGCCTGATTTTAGGTTGAGCAGGTAGCTGGTATAAATGCCAGGCCCAGACCCGCTGATATATTTAGGGTCATTGGGAATGGTAGGGTTGGGCGACAGGCTCCAGCATACACCCCTTTCAGAAATGGAGCGACCTCCATCGCTGGTGATATTGCCGCCTCCGGAGCTGGATTCGTAGGAAGTGTTGAATGTATTTCTGGTGGAGATGACGATTGGCCCGTAAGGCGTGGTGGTAAACGAAATATTCTCGCCGTAGTAGGTGCCGATAACGTTGGATGCGTAGGCCCTGGCATAGTAAGTGGTGCCGCCCACCAACCCAGTGATATTGTTGCTGAAGGAGCTTGCCCCAGGCCCGTTGGATGTGCGGCTGTCGGCGATGGTTGGGTTAGGTGAGGTGCTCCAGCATAGCCCTTTTTCAAGAATGGGGAAATCACCGTCCCTGATGATATTGCCTCCAGATGTTGCGATTTCATAGGATACAGCAGTGGCAGCAACGGTGGCAATTTTAGGTATATTGCCTGCCCAGGTGGGCACACCATTGATATAGGTAAGCGTTTGCCCGTTTTGGCCGGGAGCCACATATTGCCAGGTGCTACCGTTCCAATAAAGCATCTGTCCGGGCGCGGTGCCTGGCTGCAGCCCACCGCCCACTGCAACAGCGCTGCCAAGGCTTTCCACCTCCCAGGTAATGCCGTTGCTGGCACCGTTGCTGATCAGCACCAGGTTTTGCCCGCTTGCGATGCTGATGCTTGCCAAGCCGGAACCGCCGCTTTGTTCAATCAGTTCGGCAGTGCTGGCAGATATGGTGAGGCTTTGACCAGTGCTGGCATTTTTAATGACATAGACCCGCCCTTTGTAATTACTGCCACCGCTGCTGGCAGCCGGCAAGGTAATGATGCCGGCGGAAGCCCCGCTCCATGATAGATAATAGTCGTCAGCGGTCATGAGATAATTGGCAGTCACTTTTTTATGGGCGAGCCCCATGCTGCCGTTTACCGTAAGCTTGCTGCCGGGCGTGGCGGTGCCTATACCAAAATTGCCGGTTTGAGCGTTTGATGCCAATGTAAAGATGAATGCAAGTGCGATGAGAATGCTTTTCATAATGTAAACTTATAAGCGGAGTCAGTAACTGGCGAATATGAATGGCAGGCGCGGTGGTTTGGTAAAGTCCTTGCTTCGCTATGTTGAACTCCCTGTTCAACGTTCGCCCACGCGGCCGTTCATATAAACGATAAAGGTTGAAATTTCAGACTGCAAGCCCAAGTTTGGAGCGTGACAAAAACGTGACAACCTTGAAAGCCTTTGCAGACAGCCCTTGAAGGGCTAAAGTCTTCGGCACGTATTCGGTGAATTGCTGCATTCGGGCTGACATGTTTTACAAAACCACCGGCTCTTATCCTGGATTTTAAATCCTTTCCGCTACCTGCTCAATGGCTTCATCGTCGTGCAGGCTAAGTTTCTTTTTTATGCGGCTGCGGATTTGGCGGATGGCATCGGTGCCCACGCCAAGCATACCAGCCATTTCCTTGTTTGAAAGTTTGAGCCTGACCAAGGCCATAAACCGTGTTTCAGCAGGCGACAGCCCAGGAAGGTTTTCCTTTAGCCGGGCAAAAAAACCTCCATGCACTTTTTCAAAAAGCAGGGTAAAATCCTTCCAGGCGTCATCGGTAAGTAGTACGGACTCCTGCAGCAGCAGCACCGGATTGTACAAGGAAACCGGCAACGCAGCACCCGGTTGCCTGCTTTTGGCGATATCCAACTCTGTATTTACCCTTTCAATTTCTATAGCGGCTTTTTCTATCAGTTCGTTTTTTTCCTTGATGGATTGGGTAAATGTGTCAAGTTGCTGTGTGGCGGAAAGCAGTTCGCTTTCAGCCAACTGCTTTTCTGCCACCAGTTTTTGCCGGTGGTTCTTGGTTTTCAGCAATGCCCTGTTGTATAAGAGCAACGAGATGACCATAAGCAAAAGCACGGAAGCAATGATGGCATTTCTCAGCAGTATCTGCCGCTGTTTCTCCTTCGCAAACAGTTTCTCACGTTCCTTTACCTGCTCTTCCTGCCGGGCCATCTCTATCCTGTATTTTGTGTTCAGGTTTTTGCGGGCTGCCAGCTTACTGTTGAAGCTGCTGGCGGAATCGCTGTAGCGCAATGCAAGACCCGGATTGGCTACCGCACGGTAATAGGCGGCGGCGTCATTGTAGACCGTGAAATATTCCTGGTCATCATGCGCCTTATTGGCTGCGTCCAGTGCTATATCGAGATATTTTTTTGCGTCGGCCAGCCTGCCGTGCCGCAGAAAAACTGCCGACAGCTTGGATGCAAAGCCTGATGTGTTGTCAAACACCTTGCCTTCGATGGTGAGCGGCACAGCCTGCAACAGGTAAATTATGGCCTGTTCAGCGCTGTCTTGCAAGGCGTAGGAAGTGCCGATATTCCCTAGGGCAATCCCTTGCCACGCTGCCTCGCTGTTCATCAGGTTTGCATGGTCTAAAACCAGGTTGAAATATGTTCTGGCCGAATCATATTGCCCAATTTTCATGTAGCACATGCCAATCAGGTCGACATTGAATACATAGACATTTGTTTTTACGAGAAAACTTTTATTTGTCCTAAGGCTTAGCTTCAAGGCATTCTCAAAATCACCATAGTGATAATAGGCCGTGCCAACCTTGTATTGTCCATACTGCTTGGGCGGTAGCTTGTTTACCGGCAGTTCGTCAAAAATATCGTATCCCTTCAGGTAGTTCTCAAATGCCTTGCCGAAGTCCTGTCTTTTCAACTCGTAAAAAAATCCCAGCGTCATGTATTCCACGCCGGCAATTTCCGGGGCATCCTGCCTCATGGCTTGTTCAATTATAAGCTGGCCATTTGAGTCCGCTGTCGCCAATTCGTAGCCTTCATCGGTCTTTACGGAAAGGATTGCCCTTTCGAGGTTGAGCCTCGTATATGCGTCCGTTTTTATGGCTGCGGCCCTTGCCTTTATGAACTCACCATATAATGTGGCGGAATCTACCTTGGCCGCGTTGATAAAAATGGAATCGAGCAGCCTCATCTGCTCAGGAAAAGGGATGCTGAACAGCCTGCTGTATTGGGCATACAGCGGTTGGCAGCATTCCAACAGCAATGTCAACAGCAAAAATTTCCTGATAGATGTCATTTGAAATCGGTGGGATTGCAGGGTCAGATGAAAATATTCCGATGGTTGGCTATACTATCTGCAGCTATATAATACCGCCCGTTTGTGGAAAGCATTCTAACCAGCCCACCTTTCCGCCAGATGCCTGCAACCACATCTAGCTTGGATAAATGCCAATGTGTGCTTGGCGAGTGCAATGCATGGCTGACAATAGATATTTGGTGATATATGTATGGACCGAAGGCAGTAAAGACGGCAACGAAACGGCGCATAGTTTTGATTGGATAGGGCAAATGTCGGGAAACTGAAGGAAGAATCCGAAATATGCGTGGCATAGAGATGCCATGCACCGGATTTCCGTGCTCACAAAAACGATGGCCAGATGTGGCGCTAGGTGTTATCAGGGGGCACCTTTCCAGAATTAAGACGCACGGCATGCGTCTATACGGGGAACCCATCTTTTCGGAATCACGGTCTGGCCCAATCCATTGCCCATTGACACGTGCACACGTTAGCCACTGGCATACTACCAATACTGATAGATTGGGCGAAGCTGCAGTTCCCGAATTAAAGTACAGGCTTTTCCACCCGCCAAACCTGTATTTGTATTGAAGACTATCAGATTGGGGGCCGGGGAGGCCACGGTGGCATTATCAACGTCCGATTGCAGGTAAACGGCTGGAAAAAGCACCCCTTTGTTGTTGCTTGAAATGTGGAGAATAGCACTGGCATTTGGCGAGACGGTGCCGATGCCAACATTTTGGGCTTCGATAAACACCGTAGGGAACAGCAGGGAGATAGTGGCGCCGACCGTCTTCATGCGTATTGTTCATAGAAAAATAAAAGCCTGCTGTCGAGAGTTGTGGTCAGGGACAAGCCAAATGCACTAAAGAATGAAAAATTGATTTCAATCCTAGTGCTATGTTAACCGTAAAATGGCGGTTTCAAAGTGAGTTGTGAATTGTGAGTTGTGAATTGTGAGTTGTGAATTGTGAGTTGTGAGTTGCGAGTAAATACAGGGCATAGTTGGTTTTGGAAACTGTCAATTCATACTTAACTCAACACTGGCTCTTTTACACCCAAAGGAAAAAGAGGGTACATAGGGGTAAGGAAAAGGAGCACAACTCCATTGCATCTGTCAAAGTGCTGTTGTATTGACCCGTAGTATAAAACTGCAAAACTTGGACAGATTATAGAGCGGGCGGGCCTAAAATGCAAGGGCCTTTTTTAATGCCACTGCCGCCAGGTGCACGGCCACCTGCCAATCATTGGCGGCTTCATCGTTGGCGCCGTCGGAGATATATTTAAGGCATAGAAAAGGAATATCCTGCTGCTTGGCAACCCAAGCGAGGGCAAAAGCTTCCATATCAATCACATCATAAGCGGCGGTGGCATGGGCCATCTCAAAGCTGTCGCCCGTGCCACAGGTCTCTTCGGGCAGGCCGGGAAGCTTGCAGCCGTATTCCAGCACCAAGGGATTATCTGAGAACGGGGTCTGGTAGCGTTCAAAGCCCAAGGCGGTCACATCCATATCCCGCTGCACAAAGCGGGTGCAGCAAACCACTTCGCCCCCCACATGTTTGCTGCTGCCAGCCGTGCCAAGATTAACGATAATGCTGGGTTTGTAAGTCGCCAGGCGTTTTGCCAAATGATAGGTGGCGTTCACCTTGCCTACCCCCACAAACAGCGGCTTGAGATGGGCAAACTCCTGCGCCGCCTCAGATTCCAATGCAAATACATACAAGGGGTTGGCCTGCAGCAGTTCGGTCAGCTTGGATTGGTCAATATTCATAAGTGTTAAAATTACAATATATAAGAGGTCCCGTTTTGGTGGTTGTGCCCTAAATAAAGGTATATCACCAAGAAAAACCAATCTCCCGATAAAATAGACCAAAGCGCTTCCAGCTTTTATCTTTGAATGACAATCAACTGGATACAATGGAATTCTCTTTATCAAAATCGATTGAAATCCTAGAGCGCACGCCGGATATTCTTGCGGCAATGTTACAAAATATCTCCACCGACTGGACATCGAACAACGAGGGAGGGGAAACATGGAGTGTTTATGATGTGGTGGGCCATCTGATTGAAGGCGAAAAGACGGACTGGATTCCCCGGATGGATATCGTCTTATCAGGCAAAGCTGATAAAACATTTGAACCTTTTGACCGTTTTGCCCAGTTCGGTGAGAACAAAGGGCTACCATTAGCAGCGCTTTTGGAGGAGTTTAAAAAACTGCGTCATCAAAACCTGATATATCTACGTTCTAAAAACCTGACCGAAAGCCAGTGTGAGCAGACAGGAATACACCCCGCATTTGGAGAAGTAAGTTTGTCGCAGTTGCTTGCCACGTGGACTGTGCACGACCTAAACCATATTGCGCAGATTTCCCGGGTGATGGCCAAGCAATACAAGGAGGCGGTGGGACCCTGGATGGAATATTTGAGGGTATTGCAATCGTGAAAAGAGGGATATTTGCGACTTGTTGTAAAACTTAATAGTTGTTTGTGAAACAGAAAGGCCTGAAGGGCTCCCTTTGACACTAACCCAATACTAGCGCTATGTTAACCGTAAAATGGCGGTTTCAAAGTGAGTTGTGAATTGTGGGTTGTGAGTAAATACAGGGGCATAGTTTGTTTTGGAAACCGTCAGTTCATACTTGACTCAACATTAGTATATTTTGATTGATTCTGCTGCTATTGGTAAAAACCAAACTGGTTTTATTTTGCCCGGATGTATTCCCTGTGTGCTCCGTGGTTCCTGTCTTTCTGTGCCCACAAATTGTTGCTTTCTCTTATAACCGAAACCGGATACGTCATAATCCATTAATTTGGAGGCATCTGCACTTTATAAAAAGTGTGGTCAAAACGAAAACCTTCACCTCAATCTGACCACAGCACTTTTTTTTCTGAATTTTTTTCAAAAGTTTTTCGCAAGATTTTCACCAACAATCTGGCACGTCATTAGACTTTTCTCAAACAGCGCCGCCCGTCTGCGGTTTCGTTTTGCTTGTCTTTACGCAGTTATCCGCCATTGGAAGAATATCCCGGGAAAAACGGCATTGCCAATTGAGTTTGTTGTGATTGGCAATGAGCAAAACTTTCGTCAATCCGCAGTTACAACCTTAGGCACTTAACTCATTTCATTCCTTAAAAACCTGCTTATTTTGCACCCATGGTCAGTTATAACCCCAAAGAATGGATAAAGCCGCTGTTTGAGTTCCATAAGGCGGATACGTTCAGAAAGTTGTTTCCTCTCCTCGTAGCTATCGGCATTTTTACTGCCGGCATCGCTTACTGGGAAATCAAGTACTTAAAGCTCTCAGAGCATAGCCACGTCAAGAATATCACGCTCATGCACAACCTGCTGGGTTTTGCCATTTCTATGCTGCTGGTATTCCGTACCAATACCGCTTACGACCGTTGGTGGGAGGGTCGCAAACTGTGGGGTGCGCTGGTGAACAATAGCCGCAACCTGGCGGTGAAACTTCATGTGCTGCTGCCTGCCGACGACAAGCGCAACCGAAGCTTTTTCCGCAAGCTGCTGGGTATTTTCCCGCATGAGCTGCGGCTTCACCTGCAACGTGAATCGACGAGGCTGGAGCTGGATACGGTAGGGCATCCTGAAATCCCAGGTTTTGACCGCAGCAAGCATGTGCCTTCGCAGGCTGCCATATTGATGCAAAGCCGGGTGAATGAGTTGCTGCTGCAAAAAAAGCTTACCGGTGAGCAACTGCTTTTCCTCAATCCTGAACTGATGTCGTTCCTGGATATATGCGGTGCCTGCGAGCGTATCAAGAACACGCCCATCCCCTATTCTTACAGCACTTTTATCAAGAAATTCATTTTTGTGTATGTACTGACGCTGCCTATGGGGCTCGTATTCTCGCTGGGTTATATAGCGGTGCCCGTGGTGGTTTTTGTGTTCTATATTTTGGCCAGCCTCGAGCTGATAGCCGAGGAGATTGAAGACCCTTTTGGCACTGATGCCAACGACCTGCCTATGGAGCAAATGGCAGCTAATATCAAACGGAATGTGGAGGATATTTTGGGATAAGGGGAAAATATTCAATGCTCAATAGTTTATACTCTATGCGGAAATAATTGCGTTTGGCATTGAAACGATGGGTAAAATTGGTCTCATATTTTTGGAGTATTATCTAGAAGCACAATGTACCCGTTGCTATCATGAATAAACCTTACACTGCCCACTACTCACTACTGACAACTCACAATGCAGCGTCCATGCCCGATTTAGAGAAAGATTTTGAAGCATTTGTTGTCCGCCACAACCTGTTTTCCAAAAATGATGGGCTATTGGTGGCTTGCAGCGGCGGGCTGGATTCCATCGTGCTTTGTGATTTGCTGCACCGAAAAGGGTATCGGTTTGCGATAGCCCATTGCAATTTCCAATTGCGGGGACAGGAAAGCGAGCGGGACGAAGCTTTTGTTCGCTCCATTGCAGAAGCCTACGGTGTGGGGTCGTTTTTTGAGGCATTTGAAACGGAAAGGATTGCCACCGAAAGAAGGCAATCCATCCAAGTGGCTGCCCGAGCGTTACGTTATGCCTGGTTTTACAGTTTGCTCGATGAAAGATATCCATTGCTGCTCACTGCCCATCACGCCGATGACAATATGGAGACGGTACTAATGAACTTTTTCAAGGGCACCGGCATCAGTGGACTCCATGGCATCCTGCCTAAAAAGGACAAGACGGTAAGGCCGTTGCTGTTTGCCCGCAAAGAGGCGCTGCTGCAGTATGCCAAGGAACAACACCTTGGTTGGGTGGAAGATTCTTCCAACGCTTCTGACAAATACACCCGTAATTTTTTCCGGCACCAGGTGCTGCCCTTGGTGGAGCAAGCCATACCAAATGCCGCAGGCAACCTGCTGGCCAATATCGAACGCATGAAGGAAGTGGAAATAGTTTATACCCAAAGCATGGCACAGCAGAAACAGAAACTGCTGGAGTACAAGGGTAATGAAGTGCATATACCGGTATTGAAACTGGCAAAAACGCAACCGCTGAACAGTATTGTTTATGAAATCATCAAGGAGTTTGGTTTCAGCAGCCACCAGGTGCCCGATGCGGTAGCTTTGCTGCAGGCAGAAACAGGACGCTATTTAGCGTCTTCCACGCACCGGCTCATCAAGAACCGCAACTGGCTGATCCTGGCCTCTATCCAATCGACTGAGGCGATGAATATTTTAATAGAGGAAAAAGAAGTATTTGTTGCTTTTGAGGAGGGGGGGTTGGCTATCAATCGGCTGGCAGAAGGGGAGCATCTTTCCATCAGCAATGACAACCGCATTGCTTGCCTGGATATAAAACAGGTAAAATTTCCCTTGCTGCTGCGCAAATGGAAGGCTGGCGATTATTTCTATCCCTTGGGCATGCCCAAAAAGAAAAAGATTGCCCGGTTTCTGATTGACCAAAAAGTATCTAAGACCGGCAAGGAGAAAATCTGGGTGATTGAAAGTGACAAAAAGATACTGTGGGTGATAGGCTATCGGATTGATGACCGGTTTAAAATTACCGCATCAACGAAGAAAATATTGAAGCTGGCTTGGAAATAAAGCGCGGGATACTATAAGGAAATTTTGCCTCGATTGCACGACTCGGAGCTATTGCCAACCCCATCGCATTTAGTATCATAATAAGCCATCAGCGTCTGAAATCCATTTTTATAGAATCAACAAAATTTGCAAGCAAGTTGATATGAGCAATGGCAAAACTGGTGACAAAAATGAAGACAAGGCCAAAGATAGCACCCCATAAATGGGCGGAGTGATTGATGTTGCCGGTTCCTTTTTTTGCCAGATAGTGTGATATAATGAGATATAAAGGCGCAAAAACATAACCAGGGATATTAATACCAGGCACAAAAATAAGCCCTACACCTGACCTTGGCTCCAGCAGCATACCTGCAAACAACACAGCACTTACAGCACCAGACGCACCCAAACTGCGATAGCCATAATCATTTTTATGCTTGAAATAAGTAGGCAGCAAGCAAACACCCAATGCGAGCAAATACATTACCCCATAGAGCGCTTTTCCCCCTGTCCGGCCGAACAATTGTACAAATCCATTGTCCAAACCTGTTCTGTAAGGATATCCATTTTCCACGATTCCCCCAAAGGAATACAGGGCATACATATTGAAGGCCAGGTGCATGAAATCAGCATGTATGAAGCCGCATGAAAAAAAACGGTACCACTGTTTTTGCTCAGTGATAGCAGGCGGGTAAAATATCAGGTCACCTATCATTTTAGGGCTGTTGAAGGCAGGGATGGAGACGGCGCAGGTCAGTATGATGATAATCAGCGTAATGGATAGCATTCTTTGTCAGAAGTTTTGTCGGCCAAATTAGGCAATCCCAATGATTTTCCAGTGGCTTGGAAATGAGTATGTCGTTATGTAATCAACTGTTTCGAATACACTTTTACCGCAGACCCTTCCGCCAGAAACACTGACTTTGGTTTTTGGTGCGCCAAGTGTGCAAAAGGGCGGCCATACAATGTCTCAAAGCGGCAGGCTATCTCATAAGATTGCACTGGGTACACCTGCCATCGTGGATGTTCTACCCTGTACATACCGGTTTTGTAATCATTCATTTTGGAAAAGCCGAAATAATGTTCAAAAATAAATTCCTGGTCAGTTGATGGCAATATCTCAAAAGGGTTGTCCAACGCATTTGCCTCAATGCTGTTCCAAATGCCCGCCTGCTTCCAGCTATATCTTGCCGTGATTGTATTTTCATGCTGCCGGTGCAGCCAGTTCATGGGCATATAGGTATAATGCTCTTGGAAAAAGGCATTGGCTACCCAAGCAATGGCCGGCATTGGCACAATCTCACTGACGAACACCACGCCCCGCTCCCATTTACCGCCCTGCTTTCTTTTTACGTAAAAACGCAGGTTCACTTCGGGGAAAGTCTGGTGAAAAGGAATCGGGATATTCCTGAGCCTGGTATCGGCAAACAAGAATCCAACGAGGCTGACCAAGCAATCATTTTCCCATGTATCCAATTCTGTTTGGTAAGGCAGGTATGGTTTCAAAATATCTGGGTCAACCACATAATTGGCCATCACCAGCTTTTGCCAGCTTGCGGAAAGAAAAACCCTTTCGGTCATGAGTTATACTTTTTCAGTAACCAAGGGCTTTTGTGCCTGTTTGGCACCAGCGCTTGATTTGGGTGTATAAAACTCCTTGAAAATCAAACGCAGGCTTTGGTCGTGCGTAAGGTAATTGTAAATCCAATTGATAAATACCTGGATGCGGTTTTTGACCCCGACCAAAAGGAAAAGATGCAACCCCATCCAGATAAGCCAGGCAAAAAAACCCTTGAAATGCAGCTTTGGCTTGGGCATGTCAACGACCGCCAGATTGCGCCCAACGGTTGCCATCGAGCCCTTGTCATAATATTCATACTCATAATAATGGCCCGCTTTCCGTTCTATCCTGATCAGGTTTTCCGCTAAGTTATCCGCTTGGCTGATGGCCACATTGGCAACCTGTGGATGTCCGTTGGGATATTTGGGGGTTTCCATATAAGCCACATCGCCCAAGGCGTAAATGTTGCTGAAACCTTCAATCAGGCTGTGCCGGTCTACTTTTATCCGGTTGCCCCGTACCACCATTGTTTTATCAATACCCTGTGGCACATTGCCCTTGATACCGGCTGCCCAAATGACGGTGGCAGAGGGGATGCTGCTTCCATCTGTCAGCACAACCGTATCGCCATCATAATCCTTTACCAAGGCGTTGGTCATTACCTGCACACCTAGTTTCTCAAGATATTGACGGGATTCCGCTGCCGACTTGTCACTCATGGTCCCGAGGGTTTTGGCTGTGCCTTCCAGCAGTATAATCCGCATCCTTCCGAAATCCAAATCAGGGTAGTCTGCCGGCAACACATACTTTTTCATTTCAGCAATGGCGCCACTTAGTTCAACTCCCGTTGGCCCGCCGCCCACCACTACAAGTGTCATCAACCTTTCCAGCTCGATGGGATTGGTTTCTAATAGGGCATCCTCAAAATTTTGGATGAGCCGGTGCCTTAAGCGAAGGGCTTCCACTGTCGATTTCATGGGCAACGCATGTTGCATCAGGCTTGCGTTGCCAAAAAAATTGGTGTCGGCACCGGTTGCCAGCACCAGTATATCGTAGTCAACCACGCCTGTATCGGTATACAGCATGTTGTTTTCGGCATCTATCCGCTCAATGGTGGCCATCCGTATGCGCACGTTCTTGCTCTTGTGAAACATCTTGCGGAGCGGGAATGAGATATTGCTGGCGTCAAGGCTGGAAGTGGCCACCTGATAAAACAAGGGTTGAAATTGGTGGTAATTGAAACGGTCTATGAGGATGACTTCGAAGCCTGGCTTATTGTTGAGGGTGCGGGCAACTTTCAATCCAGCGAAGCCTGCACCTGCTATTACTACTTTCATTTTGCGACTATTTATTTTGACGGTGTAAAAGTACTCAAACTTTCAGTATTAATTGAAAGTTTGATATTTTTATTTGTTTACACCTAAACGCTTGGCTAAAAAACCATTCCTCTTTTTCGGGAAAAGTCTTTTTCGAGTAAAAAACGGTGATGGTTTCAGTATGAAAATGGCGGGCGTTTACACAATATAATGTGACAGCATGATTGACCAGGTCAGCAAATCAGTCAATGTACTTATCATAGGTTGCCTTGTACCCAGCCAAATGAGCAATGGGCCGCAAGATTCCGAACAGCAACCTTTGCATGGTAAAAGATGGTTTGGCCAAACGGAAAACCGGAAAGAAGCTTTGAGCGGTCAAGGCCGTCTGCAGCAATGAAGGCATCCCCTTGCTGTTGGTCTTGCCGTCTTTGGCCAGTCCGATAATGGTTTCAAAAAGCTGCTCGCTGTTCAAGGCGGGTTTTATCTGCCAATGCACCACTGTTTTTCCGTTGGAATTGTTCCACATGGCATGCCGTTCATTAGGTGCGATGTGCAGGCTGTCCCCTGCCTTTAGTTTCTTTATTTTGCCATCCATCCTTACCGTTAGTTCGCCATAAACCACTTTGAAGTCTTCTGTCTGCGCCGGATGAAAATGCAAGGGCGGCTCCTTTGAATGTGAATTGTAGGTGGTCTCCATTTCCAGCAATTCACCATTGGTATCCCGGGCAGTGCGGAGAAAACGGATATCCTGCCGGGTGACAGGGTTGATGAGCATCTTGTTTTTGTAAGCCATAGTATCAATTTGAAGCACTTGGGCTACAAACTCTTTTCATTGGCGCCCTCTTGTAGTTGAAACGTCATGACTATATGATTGTGACAGAAAGGCGGGCAAGCTCTATAGTTTTTAGTTTTAGTTTTTAGTTTGAAGCTTGAAGCTTGTTTGATGGAAGGTTTTTCATCTAAGTTTAGCGGACCAAGAGTTAAATAGTTGTAATAGATAGCTTTAAGGCCCCTTATCCATCCTTTGACTTGCAACCTGTCATACCTGCAACCATTCTGATTATTAGCAGATTCTTATGTATTGCCTGTGTAATTTTTATCCCGACTTCATCGTTTCTGGATACAACATACCTTTGACATGACAGCAACCTACGGCATGACAAGTAAATTTGAACAAGAGAAGAATAAAAAGGTGGGGGCCTATACGCTTATCACTGCAGCGGCCATCCTGTTTTTGTTATTGATTGTGAGCTGGCGCCTCCCTAAGCAGGAAGAGCCGTTGCCCGACTTAGGTATAGAAGTGAACCTTGGCAACAGTGATTTTGGAAGTGGCGATGTGCCCCCGAAAATGCCGGGTGAACCAGCACCGGAACAGGCCGTAGCGGCAGCCAGCACGCCAAAATCAAGTCCCCCTGCTGAAGAACCTATCACCGCCGATGATGACAACGACGAGCCGGATGCCCCTGTTCTTCCTAAAACAAGACCCAATACAACGCCGAAACCCAAGCCTGTCACCAACAATAATGTAGCCACCACCAAGCCTACCAAGGCTCCCCCCGCCCCTCCTCAACCAAAGCCAAAAGCAGTTCTGGGTGCCAACAAAGGAGGCAATGGCCCGGGGGGAAACAACCAGGATGAGTTCAATAAAGTAAAAGACCAAGGAATAGCAGGTGGCAAAGGCGACCAAGGCAAGCCAAATGGCAATATAAACAGTGATAATTATACCGGTGGCGGTGGAACGGGGAAAAGTGGTGTGACCGTGAGCAGGGGTCTTACCGGCAGGCATATCACCAAATTTCCATCATTTGAAGATGATTTTAATGAAAATGCCAAGATAGCAGTGGATATAAAAGTAGACGAAAGTGGCAGGGTAGTCAGCGCGGTATATCAAAGCCGGGGTTCTACCAGCGGCAGCGCGAGCCTAAAAGCAATTGCCATCCGCAAAGCCCTACAGTTGAAATTCAATGATGGGAATGACGAGTCTACTGGTACCGTAGTTTTTAATTTCAGGTTGAAGGGATAACTATTTTCAAGCCAATTGCTGCCCGCCCTATCATATTCGCATAATGTAAATTTGATTATCCGGATATAATTGTCAGATTGACGAATCTGATATCAATGGCCGGCTTTCGACTCGTCTGTTTTTATTCCGCCAGCGATACAAATCCCTCTTTTGCGGATACTGGGTTTGAGTGTTTCTTTGCGGCCTGTATGACCTATGAAGAGACACTCGCCTATTTATACGAACGCCTGCCCATGTTTACGCGAATTGGAGCAGTTGCCTACAAAAAAGACCTGCATAATACCCTTGCGCTTTTGGAAAATATCGGCAACCCGCATACCGGCTTCAAAAGCATACATGTAGCCGGCACCAATGGAAAAGGAAGCACCAGCCATATGCTGGCTGCTATCTTTCAAGCCAACGGTTATAAAACGGGCCTGTACACTTCGCCCCATCTCAAGGATTTCAGGGAACGCATTAAAGTAAATGGGGAATTCATCAGCGAGTCTTTCGTAGTAGATTTCACCAAAAGGACAATGCCCGCTATAGAGGTTGTTGAACCAAGTTTTTTTGAGGTGACGGTTGCTATGGCATTCTCTTATTTTTATGAGAACCAAGTAGATATAGCCATTATTGAAACCGGGTTGGGAGGCCGGCTGGACAGCACCAATGTGATTGCGCCTGAATTGGGCATCATTACCAATATTGGCTGGGACCACATGAACCTCTTAGGTGACAGCCTTGGCAAGATAGCTTTTGAAAAAGCTGGTATCATCAAACCGGGCGTTCCTGTGGTGATTGGGGAATCCTTGCCTGAAACTAAGGCTGTATTCGAGGATAAAGCCATTGCTGGACACTCCCCCATCAGTTTTGCTGAAGAACTGATGGAAATATCCAATCATTCCCAATCAATGGATGGACTGACAGTTACCTACGTAAAAGACGGTAACCCACTGCAATACCATACAGACCTGCCAGGCATCTACCAACAATATAACCTTCGTACCGTTCTTACGGCCATCGAAGTACTAAAAGAAAGCGACTGGCAATTCAGCAGCGACAGGACAAGATATGCGCTGGGGCATGTGAAAGAACTGACTGGCCTGCACGGCAGGTGGGAACTGATAAGAAAGAACCCTTTTGTAGTGCTTGATGTGGGCCACAATGAAGACGGCATCAAACAGGTGATAAGGCAAATAACCGCCATTGCAGAAAAGCAGGTAACTGATGGAAATACCCGCATCGTTATAGGCATGGTCAAGGATAAGGAGGTGGAAAAAGTACTGGCGCTGTTTCCCAAAACCTATCATTTTTATTTTACAAACGCCCACCTGCCTCGTGCCTTGTCCGCTGTAGAATTGCAACAAAAAGCTGCTGTATTCGGCTTACATGGCAATGCCTATGGGGATGTAAACCAAGCTATTACAGCAGCTATTGCTAATAGCGGTACAAACGAGCTGATTGTGGTTTGTGGAAGTGTTTTTGTGGTAGGTGAGGTGGAAACTGATTTGTTTATGTAAGCAGTCCAGCGCATAATTGTGGGAGAGTAAAGGTTTTGTAATTGCTCCATTATTTTATCAACGCCTTAGGCTTTAGCCGCGAAAGCCAACAGCATATGAAAAAGTAGGCCAAGAAAATGGCTGTTTTCAACCATTCCTCGTCATTTGCATAATAAACAGACCAGCTTGAAGGCACATAATCCCTGTAGAAATCAGTAATTACAATAGCTATTTTTTCGAGGTTCATCAAAACAGACAATGAGATAATGGATACCATCGTAGCCCATTTGTTCGTCCGAAAAGGTTTTTTGAAGAAAGCGAGATGAAAGGAAAACCCCAATATCAATGTCCAAATTAAAAAACTGTAGCAGCTATGCACTGAATAGATGTCATGTGTTAAAGATTTACTGGTTTGTAGATTGGCAGCCTGACCAAACCTGCATTCGAAGGTGTTGAATATCTCTAAAATAAGGTTGGGAAAAAGGGCCACCAGCAAAAGCATGTTGGCCACATTGAGTAATCTGCCGATATTGGATTTAAAATACTTGTCAAAAAGGCTGAGACACAAAAACGCCAAGGCTGAAAGTATATATGCGTTGATTATATCCGCTATCAGCCAATAAATCATCTGGTTTATTGTAATAATTCTTAATCAATGCTCATAGGCTTGCAAGCAATCATTCCTCCCGCAGCGCATGCCCAGTCAGGTTGATAAACACGTCCTCCAGATTTGCCTGCTTCACTTCCTTTGGTTTTTGGAAGCCACTGGCCACCAGGCTGTCAATCAGACCGTCGGGTGTGTCAATGGCCACGATACGGCCGCCCTCTATGATAGCGACCCTGTCACAAAGTACTTCAGCCTCATCCATATAATGGGTGGTGATAATGACAGTGGTACCTTGGCTGCGGATGGTTTTTATCAACTCCCAAAGATTACGGCGGGCCTGAGGGTCGAGACCCGTGGTAGGCTCGTCCAAGAAAATAATGCGTGGTTTATTGATCAGCGTGGTGGCAATAGAGAAACGCTGCTTTTGCCCGCCGCTCAACTCCTTCGTTTTTGATTTCGCTTTGTCCCGTAGGTTTACTAAGTCTAATAAGGCGAGCGGGTCGGTCTTTTCGTTGTAGAGGCCTGCAAACAAATCAATCAGCTCCACCAAATTGAGACCCGGGTAAAACCCGCTGCTTTGCAATTGCACGCCAATGATTTTTTTAATCTCGTTTGGCTCCTTGTCCAAGTTGAACCCGTCCACCGTCACCTCGCCGCTGGTCTTTGTGCGCAAGGTCTCTATAATCTCCAAGGTGGTGCTCTTACCCGCACCGTTTGGCCCAAGCAAGCCGAATATCTCCCCTTCCCACACATCGAAAGAGATTCCTTTCACTGCCTCAAAATTCCCATAATGCTTTACCAGGTTCTCTACGGTGATAATCTTTTTTGTGGTTGCCATGGTGAAATTGTGAGTCGTGAATTGTGAGTTGTGAGTTGTGAATCGGACGCAAACATTCCAAGTTTCGCAACCTTAGCAGTATAAATTTTTGGTTTCCGAAATTATAAGCATTAAAAGTCCACCGAAAAAATGATTAAGCTCTCAGGTCAAATTCCATTTTTACATCTGCTGTTACAAAAGGAGAGTCTGTTACTTCCACATGCCGGAAGCCAAATTTCTCGTACATGGCCAGGGCGGTTGTCAATTGGTGATTTGAGAACAGTATCAGTTTAACTGCCTCCTTTTGCCTGGCTGCATCTAGAATGGCTTTTATCAACAGCTTGCCGATGCCCTTACCTTGCATATGTGGCGCTACCGCCATTTTAGCCAGTTCAAACACTTTTGGCTTATCGGGCATCAATGCAACCGTCCCTACTATTTCCCCTTCATAAGCTGCCAGCAATATCACCCCGCCCCGGTCAATAATAGTTCCCCTTGGGTCGTCCAATACTTCCAGATCGTGGCTTTCCGTCAGGCTATACTTATCAAGCCAAGACAGATTCAATTGGTGAAAAACGGGCTGGTGTCCGTCCTCGTAAGGCACTATTGTTACCATCAGCTTATTTTGCGCAATAATAAGAAAACGGGGAGCATTGCCTGCAAAAAGCTTTGCTGGCCGAGCGGACGCATACATTCCAAATGTTTTCCGGAATAATTTGAAAACCCGACATTTCAACTGTGCTTGGCATGCTAAAGAATAAAAGGACTGTCGCATGCGGCTTTGAGCGCATATTTGGGCTGAAGCCAACAGCCTAAAGAATGTATTTTTTAACCTCCCGCTAAGGCTGGAGGCAATTCATGGGATGCCAATAACCAATTTGGTTAAGCGGGCTGTTCAATTTGATCACTTCAAATCAAACTTAAATTTATCCGTCCGCCCAAGCTTCTTTTTCGAGGTAGGAAGTCCGAGAAAATTAATGCTTCATATCCGACACCAGGCTTCCGCATACAGTAATGCAGATTCTCAACCGTTCCTCTCAACTAAGGGAACAGTATTCCTGAATAATATCGAATACTATGGTGGCAGCCAGTCTCGATGTGCGGTCATCGATATCGTATCTGGGGTTTGTCTCGGCGATATCGATGCTGGCGAGTTTCCCACTGGCAATAATATGCCGGACCATCTGCTTGAACATGGCGCCAGGTGCGATACCATTGAATGCCTGGGCGCTGACACCGGGGGCGTGTGCCACTGCAAACACATCCATATCAATAGTCAATTGCAATAAATCCGCATTGCGCAGAATACAGTTGATGATATGTAGGATATGGGCGGCCTCATCGGGTATAAACTGGTCAGCCAAAAAATAAGCCGAATCCAATTGGGCCATGGTATCGAAGAGGCGTCGGGTATTGCTATATTGCTGAATGCCTAAAGCCAGGTAATGAAACGGACTGCCTGCTTTTTTACAATGTTCATGCATTTGCCAAATGCCGGTACCTGAGGTTGCACCAACGATCGGGTCCACGGCTCTTATATCGAAATGGGCATCGAAGTTGATGATACCAAATTCCTTTTCTTTCAGCATGGGACTTATGCCCAAAAAATTGCCATACGCAACCTCATGTCCGCCACCCAGCACCACGGGGAGATAGCCTCCCTGTAACAGTTCAGCCACTTTTTCGCCCAGCAAAACTTGGGCAGCTTCCAAATCATTGTCATCACAGGCCACATCGCCCGCGTCGGACAGACGCATATTTGCAGACATCACCGGGAAACCTCCGCAAGCTCTCCTGATTGCCGTCGGACCTTCCTTTGCCCCTATCCTGCCTTTGTTCCTTCGAACGCCTTCATCACAACCAAAGCCAAGCAATGCGATGCCTTTTTTTTCACCTGCCGGTAGGCTGGTCGTCAGGTTTATAGTTTCCACCACCTGATGCCAACGCAACGTATCTGGTTCCATGCCATCAATACGCCCTTGCCACAGATCCTGCGAAGGAGGAATATATTGTGCCATACGGGATTAATTGGATTTACCCTGTTTGATAAAAGCTTGAATAGGATTGTTGGACTAAAAATGATGCCAGATGGCGCTAGGTCGGCCAGACTTTATGCCCACACTTTAAAAGGTTTCATTTTGCCTTGATGGTACAATATATCCCGATAATCATTGGTGGGATATGCTTGCAGATGGGCTTTTTTCCCCTCGTCGATTATACCTCGGTCGTGCAAGCGCAGGGCATGGGCGGCCCGAAAACAAAGCCCCGCAAAAGTCTCTGCCGTGGAAAGTTTTTCAAAAGCACCCAATACGGCGGCCTGCATCAGCAAATCGCCTTGCGGCGCACTGCCGGGGTTCCAATCGCTGGCGATGGCCAAGCAGGCGCCTGCATTCAGCAGCTTGCGGGCGGGTGCGAAATGCATGCCCAGACCCAAGGAGGCGCCTGGCAAAACCACAGCCACCGTGTCACTCTTGGCCAATGCTGTTATCTCTTGTTCCCTACTGGCTTCCAAATGGTCGGCAGATACGGCGCCGCAGGTGATAGCTATCTGGCTACCTCCTGCTGTAAACTGGTCGGCATGCACAGTGATATCGAAGCCCAACTTTTTTGCAGCCGACAGATATGCGTTTGCGTCTGAAGTATTGAAAGCGGTTTCCTCTATAAAAATGTCCACCCGGTTGCACAGGCCTTCTTGCTTAATAGCGGGCAAGAGACCGGTAATAATATAATCCAGATATTGCTTCTCAGTTCCGTTGAAATCCCTGGGTTTGATATGGGCGGCAAGACAGGTGGCATAGAGATCCGCGATTGTCAACCCAGACGCCTGTTTGATTACACGAAGCATTTTTAGTTCGTTTTCCAAATTGAGACCGTAACCGCTTTTCACTTCCATTGTGGTTACGCCCTCATCTGCATGACGTTTGATGCGTTGCAATAGGGAATCGAGCAATTCTTGTTCGGAAGCGGCGCGGGTCATCTGCACGCTGCTCCAAATGCCACCGCCAGCCTTTGCAATTTCCAGATAGGGCTTGCCAGCAACACGCATGGCATAATCCCTGCTTCGGTTGCCGCCATAGCAGATATGTGTATGACAATCTATAAAACCAGGCAGCAATACAGCTGGTATATCCAGGAGATCGGGCTGTGCCTTGGGAAATTGCATCGATAGTTTTTCAAAAAAACCGACAGCCTTTATCAGCCCGTCTTCCATCAGTATCCCACCCCCAGCTATTATCTCCAAGGCCTCATCGGCCAATGGGCCTTTAAGTGAAAGGTTGCGTAAAGTGACAATCTGCGAAAAGGGACCGATAAGTATTTGCATGGCTTGTTCAATGCTTTTGGGATGACAAGAGCGTGAAATTATCTAAGTTTTAATAATCCTTTACCCAGAAAGCGACGGCAATACAGTTCGTTGATAAAGAATCCGTTGAAATGAACCAATATATCGAAAAAAAATCCTGACATGAGCGGACAGGGCACCGGCACTAAGTTCCAAACAGTTTTGCCTTGTATTGAAATCAATTGCCACCTATCATCACCTCATATTTACTATGCGGATATTTAATGGCAACCGTTTACGTAACTCTATCGTTTCCCTGCCATTCAGACTGTCGATGGGTTTGCCGAATAATTCACCGGAATAGGTCCGCATGGCTGAAAGGTAACCGATGGCTGTGAACCGTAAAATGGTCTCAACCTGGTTGAACGAGTTATCTGTCATTTCCAAAAAGATTTCCGGCTGATAATCTGTCTGCCAAATAAAGGGCCGGTCAAATGAGGAGGTCTTAGGGCTGTACACCTTATATCTTTCCACCCATAGGTTTCTCTTACTGAGAAAAAACCTGCGTACAAGAGGGGCAAGGGAATCCGTTGATATATTCAACTGCAGCAGATTTCCTGTTAAAAATGAATCCGCACTGTCCGTCGGTATTATTCTAAGTATTTCGTCATTTTTCTTATTCCATCCACCGCCTAGCGAAATTCCTAATGGACTGAGCTGAATTCTTATGGATTTTCCCAGAGATTTAAATTTGTTGTCAGCCGAAGAACTTGTTACCACGGTAGGACGAAGGATGAATTGATGCCCCTTTTGCTTCCAAGATTGATACATACCAGCCCTGGACGTTTTGTATTCGGCAAAGTTCCCAATGCTATCCAATGAGATGTAGTAAGCTTCTGATGAATCGAACAGCAATGAAAGTTCCTTGGCTGAAAAATGAGTTGCCTTATAGGATAAATCCCCAGCTAATTTTTCTTTGCAGGCAAATAGACTAAAAATAAAAATTGGGAAAATATAGATGAGGGGCCTCATACTTGACTACTTACAAGATTTCTTGAAACTCAGACCTTGCTATAAAACGAGGTAACTGCCTCCTGTCCGGTATAATTTGGTCCTGCCAGATCATCCGCACCTTTATAAATAAGGTTAAAATCAATTTCTAGCGGGGAGCTGCATCTTATTATTTTGGTCCGGCCGTTATAGTCAATGCCGGCATTCTTTAGAAAATCCCTAAGCCATGTTTTTGATGTTACGCCCTCAATTACGATGCTGTCAATGTCGAGATTTGCTATAAATAAGCCTTGGCTGCCTAGCGCGCCAATTGCCGTTTCTACCACTTTCAGCTTATCACCTACATAATGCAATCCGTGGGAACAGGTAATGAGGTCGTATGGTTGAGACGGCACCCAATCTACTATAGAAAGAGCCTCAAACCCAATGCAACCATGAGGAGTACCAATTGGCTGAAATGCGTCCACCAAATCAACACCTTTCAAGGTAGCCCTTTCGTGAATTCCAAGGTCAAAGAGATAAGTCGCCGCCTGTATCAGTGCGTTGCCCTCCCCACAGCACAGGTCCAGCCAAGAAACCTGCCCATATTTCCGGATGCAAGCCTCTAAAAAAAGTTCAGGTTTGAATTTGAATTCCTTTTCATAGCTGTTGATACCGCTTGCTTTCCTGCTTCGGTTCATCCTTGAATTGGCGACCACTGGAGACCAAACCAATTCATTATCGGAAAGCAAGCGCATAAAGGAGTTATAAAATTTTCAAGGGGCGTCGGAGCCTTTAGATAAGCACAAACCAGTTTTTCAAGCAATCATTTCATTTTTTTCTTCAAAGCTTTTGGGATAGGCGCTGTTTCAGGCACTGGCTTTTTTGCTTTAGCCTGTTTAACCGCTTTTGAAGCAGCAGACTTTGCTTTCCCAGTTTTCTTTGCTGCCGGTATTCCCGACTGCAAGGCAGCAGTGGACGGGGCGGTAGCCGGTTTTTCTGTCTTTGCTTTCGCTGTTTTTTTACCGGGAAACGCTGTAGCTGAATCCACCAACAGACCTGCATCAGGCTTTTTGCCAGCCTTGGTTTTATTTGATTTTACCGCTTCGGGTTTTGTTGTTGATTTTGTTCCCTTGGATTCCAAAACAATATCTGTTACTAGTGGCGCTTCCTGAAGAATTGCTGGAGTTTCTTCCGTTTGAACATTTTTTCCAGCCAACGACATTGGTTGTGTTTCTGATGAGGGCTGAATGGTATGCTCTTCCAACCAAGCAAAGTCTTCCTCCCTTACCCTGTCCTTTCCTTTCTTTTTCTTATGATTTTTTTTATCCTTTTTTTGTTCCGCTCTCGCCCCAGTCCGGAAAGCATGCCTGGAATCGCTGCCAGCTGTCTTAGTTCTTTCCCCGCCTAGCTCCAAGTCCTCGTTGGCGCCATTTGCCTTGGGCACCCATTCGTAATCCAACTGTCTGCGTTCCAGGTTGGCACTCATTACTTTAATGCGCACCATATCGCCCATACGGAACTTTCGGCCACTTCTCAGGCCTACCAAAGTATATTCCGATTCCACCAAACGGAAATCATCGTAATAATTTAAGTCCTTTATGCTTACAAGGCCTTCGCATTTGTGGTCCGCTGTTTCCGCCCAAAAACCAAAACTGGATACTCCGGCGATGACACCATCAAACTCCTGGCCTATAAACTGGCTCATGTATTCCACCTGCTTGTATTTGTTGGCTGCCCGCTCACATTCCATGGCCGCCCGCTCCCGCTCGCTACTGTGTTTGCATTTGCTTTCCATTTTTTTGTCCGGCACATATTTCCCATCCAATACGTCCTGCAATATGCGATGCACAATGACGTCGGGGTACCGACGTATGGGGGAGGTAAAATGACAGTAATACTCAAATCCCAGCCCATAATGACCGATGTTTTCCGAGGTATAAATGGCTTTTGCCATGGTGCGGATGCCCAATTGTTCCAGCAAATGCTGTTGTGCCGTGCCCTTGGCGGCGGTAAGCATGGCATTGAAAGAAGCGGCTATGCTATCGGGATCCTTTAGGTTGAAAGAATAACCAAATTTGCGGGCAAGCGCTGAAAAGGGCACGAGTTTTTCCTCGTCGGGCGTGTCATGGATACGATATGGAAACGGCAGTGGCCCCCCATTTACCCTTATCTTTCCCACTTCCTCGGCCACGGTCCGGTTTGCCAACAACATGAATTCCTCAATAAGTTTGTTGGCTTCCTTATTCTCCTTTATCACCACACCAATGGGGGCGCCATCTTCGTCTAGCTTGAACCGCACTTCTTGCGAACTGAAGTTGATGGCACCATTGTCGAACCTTTTTTTACGGAGTTGCTGCGCTATATCGTTCAATATCTTTATTTCCTCTGTATAGGTACCCTCGCCGGTCTCAATCACTTCCTGTGCGCTTTCATAAGTGAAACGGTGATTGCTATGGATGACCGTACGGCCCAACCAATGCTTTTTTACCTCTGCTTTAGCGTTTATCTGGAAAACAGCTGAAAAAGTGTACTTATCCTCATTGGGACGGAGCGAGCAAAGCTCATTTGAGATCCGCTCCGGCAGCATAGGGTTCACCCGGTCGGGAAGATACACGCTGGTGGCACGGGCATAGGCCTCGTCATCCAAGGTAGTGCCCTCCTGTACAAAGTGGCTTACGTCAGCAATATGCACGCCTATCTCATATAGGCCACCTTTGAGCGGCTTGAAACTGATGGCGTCATCAAAATCCTTGGCATCGGCAGGGTCGATAGTAAAAGTGAGGGTCTTCCTGAAATCTTTTCGCTTTTTGAGTTCATCGGGACTAATATGGTCGTTTATACGGGCGGCATCTTCCATGGCTTCGTCCGAAAACGAGAGCGGGAATCCCTTCTCGAGCAATAGTCCTTTCATGGCCATATCGCTCATATCCTCTTGACGGACAGTGTCCACAAACTGCGCGGTTGGCCTGCGTTCATCGCTTTCCCAGCTTATCATCCGCACAATCACCTTACTGCCATCGGACACGTCTGGATTGGAGAAGCTTTCCACCTCAAACTGTGGCATCGGCTTGTCGGAATCTGGGATAAAGAACCAGCGTTTGGCGTGCCCCCGTATGGTGCCTATGAAATCAGTCTGCTTACGGCCGATGACTTCTGCCACGGCCCCTTCCCTTTTTTTGTCCCTGAAAGCAGGGCGGGTGATACGCACTTTTACTTTATCACCATTAAATGCCCGGTTAAACTCGTTTGGACGTACCAATACATCCCCATTGCCATCCTCGGCCAACACATAACCCATACCGGAGCGGGTTATTTCCAAAGTGCCTTTCACCAACATGGTGGTGGATGTCTGGTGCTTTTTATTTTTTCTACTCATTTTCTTCTTAATCGATTTTCTTTCTAACATTATCCCCAAAAGCCTCAATAAACCTGATTACCGCCTCATTGAACTTTTCCTGCTCTCCAAACAGGAACCTTGGTTTGATTGGCAGCACGTAAAGGGGCTTATCGGCCAACAAATCACCAAATTTCACCAGTCGAACGGCGTCTTTTTCGGTAGTCAGTATTATTTTTTGGTTACCATCCAATTTATTGAACCGGTTTTCAATATCCTTCCAATCATCGATGGTAAATATATGGTGGTCACCGAAACTTTTTTCCATGTAGCTACCGCAATGTTCCTCGAGGTATTTCTTCAAAGGTGCAGGATTGGCAATGCCGCATGCCAACAATACCTCCATATCAGCAGTCAGGTTTTTTGGGCTTCTGTCTAAAATATGATAAGGTATCCCGTAATCAATGGCGCTGAAAAAAACCTTTTGTGCGGCCGAGGCCTTGATGTGATTCAGGCATTCTTTTTTTTGTGTTTCTGAAAGGGTTGTGGGGCACTTTGTCACTACGATTATCTGGGCTCTTCTGGCGCTACGCTTGTTGTCGCGCAATTCGCCTGTAGGGAGGTAAAAGTCGTGCCAATAGGGATTGCCGTAGTCGGTAAGTACTATGTTGAGGCCCGCCTCAATAGCCCGGTGCTGGAAAGCGTCATCGAGAATAATCACTTTCGTTTCGGGCCGGTCGTGCAATAGGTCAGGAACCGCCAATATGCGCTCCTCTCCGACCGCCACCGCCACAGCCGGAAATTTGTTGTGGAACTGCATGGGCTCGTCCCCTATTTCCAATGCGGTAGTTTGCTCTCCAGCCAAGACATAGCCTTTGGTTTTACGCTTATAGCCACGGCTTATGGTTCCTACTGGATAACGCGTATGCAGCAAAGACAGGAGGTACTCCACCATGGGGCTTTTGCCCGTGCCACCGACGCTTAGATTGCCCACGCATATAATGGGAAGGTTGAAATGTGTGCTGCGGATAAGCTTTTTGTTATACAGCCAATTGCGCACACGCAGATACATCCAAAGGATTATTGAAAACGGGAAAAGCAGCAGCCGCAAACCTTTGAAAAGGTAAAAATTAAAAGACATAGAGCCGTTGAGGGGTCACACAATAGGATAAAGGTACATCGTATTGGCCAGTGTCGGAAATGATTGGTACTGCCTCAAAAAAAGAGACACCGATTTTTACCGTGTCAGGGCGGCAGCGGGGCAGGTATCGGTCATAAAAGCCCTTGCCATATCCTATGCGATAACCCTTTTCGTCAAAAGCCAGCAAAGGAACGAGCACGGCGTCCAATTGCCCAGGCAGCACCCGGTCGCCGGTACAAGGCTGTTCAATACCGTAAGCAGTTTCCTCCCAATCAAGGTTGTCATTATCCTCATAAGCTTCCATTTGATTGGTGGCAAAATCTGCCTTGGGATAACAAACCACCAGCTGGCGGTATTCTTCCCGCAACCATTCCTCAAAAAAATGTATGGGAACCTCCTGCTTGAAGGTGCTGGCCTTATAACTCATGAGATAATGCAGGATAGGCCAAGGCAATTGCTGGAAATGATGCAACATGCTGGCAACAAGCCGGTGCATATCAGGCGTTGATATGGATTGCCGTTGGGCGGCGTACTGACGGCGGAGTTGTTTTTTCGTCATAAATAGAACCGCTTTACTTTTTTCACCGCCGCTTTTGCCCAATGCCACATATCAATGCAGTAATTAATCGGGGTTAGTTTTTCGCTCAAAAAAAGAAAACACAGTCGTCCCATAATTGCGTTGTCTTACAAAGCCATCGTAATTCTCGTAATTGTTACGTGGCGTATGTTCCAGCACAAAAAGCCCGCCATCGGCTATCAGTTTCTGACCCACGATTATTTTGGGCAGGCTGTCGATGGTTTCCAAGGCGTAGGGAGGGCCTGCGAAAATAAAATCGTATTGGCTGCCAGCGCTTTCGATGAACTTGAATACTTCCATGCGCACCAGCCTGCAGTTTGTGATGGCCAGTTTGTCGATATTGCTTTTGATGAAGTCGGCCATCTTGGGGTCTTTTTCCACAATGGTAAGATTGGAGGCGCCTCTGCTCGCCAGTTCGTATGTGATGGCGCCTGTACCCCCAAACAGGTCGAGCGTTGTGATGCCTTCAAAATCTATCTGGTTTTGCAATATATTGAACAGACCCTCCTTGGCGATATCTGTTGTGGGTCTGGTATAAGGCATTTTGGCCGGGGGGGTTATCTTTCTGCCGCCCCATTGACCACCGATAATGCGCATAATTAATTGATTGAGTTGTCAAACGAATGCTTACACCACCTGCCCCCTCAGCTCTTAATCAAAAAAGATGAGCAAAATAATACCCCGGTATGTCTTTGTGCAGGGATACATTGGAGGGCATTTCTGATACCTGCGCAAAAAAACGGGAAACCGCCGCCCACAAAGGTGAATCCTGTTCTACCATACCAGAAATATGCCATTGGGTTTGAACAGGTTCGACGCTAAACTGACGGCAGATATTCAAAAGATTGTAAGACAAGTCATCTGGATGACCAACCTCGACTGATTTTGCAATCAGCAACTGGCTGTCTTGCCAAAGTAAAATCCATACCCTGCTGCCATATACCACAATATTGCCATTTGCAGATGTATTAGAGGTATGGCTTTTTATCAACCCAGAAACAAGATGCCTGATTTGCAGCACTTTAAACCGGTTTACAAAAAACTGGTGTACCGTGGCCGGCATCTGCCAGCTTAATAACATGTCGTGGTCTTGCAACAAATCTCCATCGGTGTAGAGCCTATCTTGCTCGCCATACAGCAACTGCTGTTGTTGAATGGCGGAGGCGGGGTTATATAAATAGGAAGGAATGGGGACAATATTGGGAAAGGCAGAGATAACCAAGGTCTGCAAATCGTTGAATGCCAGCAGGCGGGATTGGTCCATAATTACCTGCCTGTCTTCTGCTTTCCCAATCTGGCCGTTGAATGATTCCGCCGCTACAGGCGATTGCAGTTGGTTGTCCCACAATACTACCGAAAGCGTGCTCGGTGCCAGTTCAACCAACAACCGCCGGCCAGCAGGCGGCGCTGGCAACAGGCTTTCAGGATGTATGTCAAGCGATTTTGATACCACAGCCGCAAACCTAGTAAAAATAAGCACATGGAATAGAGGCGCATGACAAGCACAGCCAAATGCGTTTCTTAACATTTTCATTGTGAATTTCTTCCCAGCCTGATATGGCAGGAATATTGACATTTGCCATTTATGGCAAAACAGTTCAAACAGATTTCCATGGCCCAGAAAATGGTATTTGGGGCTTACATGATTTGCTTATTAGCCTTTTTTTTTCCGGCCAGCCAAATCAATATAAGTGGTAATCAATATACACAGTACCTGCTTACGGCTTACTCAGGCTGGTCGGCTTTTTTGCTGGTGTTTGTTGCGGCTCTGATTCAATCAATTTTCCTTTTTCGTAAAAAGAAGATATTGGGATGGCAAGGATGCATAATCGGCATTTATACCAATTGGTTTGCCATAAGACAAATTTGGCAAAGCAATGGTTTGAACGAAGGAGCAGACTTAAAAAATTTGGCGGCTGGCTTGCAACTATCCTCTTCACCAATGTTTGGGCTTTTTTTGCTGGCTGTGGGCGGTGGCTTGCTTTTTGCACTGTCCTTTACCGCCATTGTCAAAAAAAAAGGAAGTGGTATCTGACTGATTTTGGCCTTTATATATAGGGATCTGAAACGTTTTAAATGAAGATTTTGCGGACTGCATTTTTGCCGGGCATTTTTTGCGAAAGCGCTCCAACACCTGAGAATAGGGAGTGTCACCATGTATCAAGAAGCGATAGTTTAGACCAGCGCTTTAGTAGCCTTTAATATCATTTTAAACGGCCCAAACAATAGCTGACGCCATAGCCAATGCACCTGCACCTTCAGCACAAAACTTATCCGCATATCCCCCATGCCTCTGAAAGGGTTATGGCTTTCACTTTATCTTTGACACTGAATGGCGACTACAAAAAAGAAAAATACACCCAAGGCAAAACCAGAGGAGCAATTGAAACCCGAGCAGGAGCAGGACTTCTCCATGAAAAAAGTGGTGAAGGACGAGCGCACCCATAAAATAAGTGGTTTCGTTCTCCTGCTTACATCATTGCTGCTTTTTTTGGCATTGATATCTTACTGCTTTACCTGGCAGCAAGACCAGGACAAGGTTTTCAAGGCAGGCGGCGATTTTCTTTTTGCCGGCAATATTCAGGTGGACAATATGCTCGGCCGCCTTGGTGCCTGGGTAAGCCATTCCCTTATTTTCGGGGGTTTTGGACTGGCCGCCTTCTTTATTTGTACCATTCCTTTTGTTTGGGGCACCAATCTCATTTTCGGGAAGAAAATTTTCAAGCTTACCAAGAATATCCTGTTTGTAATCACAGGAAGCATCTTCTTCAGCATCGTGCTGGCATTCATCACCCATGGAAGCCATTTCAGCTTTGGCGGCGCCGTGGGCGAAATGGTGAGCGAATATCTGGTGAATCTGATAGGAAAAGCGGGCACGGCTTTGATACTGCTGGTGTTGGGTGGTGCCTGGCTTATCTGGCGCTTCAACCCTTCGTTTAAACTGCCGGAAAAAAAGCCGAGACCTGTTCAGGTGGCGCAGGAGCTACAGGATGCTCCCTTTCCGATTGACCCCAACAGCCAGCCAAAGCCAGCGGTGGCGGCTGCAGTCTCGGCGCCCGTGCCAGTTCCGGTGCCGCCCACACCCATAGAACATTTTTCTCCCATTGGAACTGGAAAATCCATCAATGAACTTTATGCCAATGGCCAGCAAAGCCTGCTGGCGCAAAACAGTCTGCTGGATGAGGCCAACCCACTCAACCAGCAGCAGGTGAGCGGCGGAGCCAACACTTTGAATGGGGACGAGGGGGTTACAGTGATTATGCCCCGCCAGCAGCCGCATCAACCGCACGACCCGTTGACAGCGTTCAACCTTTCGGAACTGGAGGAAAAAACGGAAATGCAATCGAAGGCGAAGGCAGAAGAAAAATTGGAGGTAAAAGAAAAGAAATCGAAGGGCAAGAAGGAAATGACAGAGCCTGTGCCAGTACCCTTCGAGATTTCCGTGCCCAACCAAGAGCTGGAGGATGAGGCAGAGTTGTTTATAGACCCAAGATTGGAACTGGGGGAGGAAGCAGCAATAGAGGCTGAGCCGGAAATATCCGTCATTATGCCTGAGCAAGAAAATGATGAAGACGAACCTGAGGAATTGCCGGCATTTAAACCCATGCGCCGCGAGTTTGACGGCCCCGCTGATATTGAATTGGAGATAAGACCGTCGGCAGAACTAGCCAATAAGAAAAAACAGGTGACAAGCGAAGAGGATGAAGATGAGCCAAATATAAAAGACTTGGCGCCCTACGACCCTGAACTGGAACTGCGGGACTACAAAAAGCCTACCCTTGACCTGCTGGAACTGCATGGCAGCGAAAAGATAGTGACTGATCCGGCGGAGTTGGAAGACAATAAGAACCAGATTATCAATACACTTAAAAACTACGATATCACCATCCAGCGGATATCCGCCACTGTGGGGCCCACGGTGACCCTGTATGAGATTGTGCCGGCACCGGGAGTACGCATCAGCCGTATAAAAAACCTGGAGGACGATATTGCCTTAAGCTTGGCCGCCCTCGGCATCCGCATTATCGCTCCAATACCAGGTAAAGGCACCATTGGTATTGAGGTGCCCAATGTCCGTAAAAGTATCGTAAGCATGCGCACCCTGCTGGGTGGTGACAAATTTGTAAACAACAGCTACAGCCTGCCCATAGCCATTGGCAAAAAAATCGACAATGAGCACTTGGTGCTTGACCTGGCCAGTATGCCGCACCTGCTGATGGCAGGTGCCACAGGGCAAGGTAAATCGGTAGGTCTGAACGCAATCCTTGTTTCGCTGCTGTATAAGAAACATCCCTCCCAGTTGAAGCTGGTTTTGGTGGACCCCAAGAAGGTGGAACTGAGCGTGTACAAATTGATTGAAAGGCATTTTTTGGCCAAATTGCCCGGTGAGGAGGAAGCTATTATCACGGACACCAAAAAAGTGGTGAACACGTTGAATGCCCTTTGCATTGAGATGGACAACCGCTACGACCTGCTGAAAGAGGCGAGCGTGCGCAACATAAAGGAGTACAATGAGAAATTTATCAAGCGTCGGCTGAACCCGCAAAAGGGCCACCAATACCTGCCATTTATAGTGCTGGTGGTGGACGAGTTTGCTGACCTGATAATGACGGCTGGCAAGGAAGTGGAGATGCCGATTGCCCGATTGGCGCAGTTGGCACGCGCCGTGGGCATCCACCTTATCATTGCCACCCAACGACCTTCGGTAAATATCATCACCGGTACCATCAAGGCCAACTTCCCTGGCCGTATTGCTTTTAAAGTGAGCAGCAAAATTGACAGCCGTACCATTCTGGATGCGGGCGGCGCCGACCAACTGATTGGCAAAGGCGATATGCTGGTGAGCCACAACGGCGAACTGATAAGGGTGCAATGTGCATTTGTGGATACACCCGAAGTCGACCGCATCACTGACTTTATAGCGGAGCAACGTGGTTATGCAGATGCCTTCCTGCTGCCCGAATATGTGGATGAAAAAGACATGGAAGCCAAGGATTTTGACCTGGCTGACCGTGACAAGCTATTTGCGGAGGCCGCACGCCTGATTGTACAGAACCAAATGGGCAGTACCAGCCTGATACAACGCCGCATGAAGCTTGGCTATAACCGGGCAGGCCGCTTGATGGACCAATTGGAGGCTGCCGGAATTGTTGGCGAGAATAAGGGAAGCAAGGCAAGAGACGTGCTGGTCCGCAGCGAGGATGAACTGAATGAGATATTGGATAGGGTGTGATGTTTGAGAGCGTTTAGTTTTTTCAAAAAAAGGAACACCTACAAGAAAAAACGACAAATGCATTTGCAGCTTGCGTTAAGAATATTCTTGTAACGCGCCTTAGAGTAGAAAAATTGAAACATACCCAGCAAAACAAGTGTTGCTAAAGTTTTACTGGCTTCCAATCGATTCAGACTCGAATTAAGGCCCGACAATACTCTTTATTGGACTATGATTGAGAGGCTGAAAACAAGTACCAACATTTCGGACTAACCGTACTTTTTGGACTCGTCAAACCGTGAAGTACTTACGTCACTCTATTTTTATTTAATGCCCAACAAATCACACGCTAGCCTTGACAGACTATGGCCTTCCAATATTCCAGATTGTGTGAGACCGGTGGATTGACTGGATAAAACACAGGTAGCTGGCAAAAAATACGGCAATGCGCTGAGCACGCATTGTTTGATGGAGAATGTACGCTAGCTATCCACCGATTGACTCCTTGTTGCATAGCAAACGTCCAAAATCTGACTTTTTGGACTCTGATTGTCTACGCCATGCTTTGTTTTATGACTAGGACAATAATAATATCATTGAACCGTTAAAAGCCTAACTTTGAAATATACCTCAATCTACTATGAACATTTTCTACTTCTGTTGATTTTCAAGCTTTACAACCAACATCTTGCTGCATTAACCCGTGGGTTTGTGTATCCTTATCGGTAATTTTATTGCTGTGAAACAGCGAAAAAGAGCTTGATAATTAAATTATCCCAATTTTGCGGGATATGCCGGTGACTTGTCGTTTATCGGCCAGACAAACCAAACTAACACGATGAGATCCATTTGTGCCTTATTTATCTTTTTGGCCGCAGGTTTGGGCACGCAGGCCCAATTCCGGAAATATTCCAATGAATTCCTGAATATTGGGGCAGGGGCACGTGCTTTGGGCATGGGCGGTGCCAATATTGCCACGGTATCGGGCACTACTGCCGGATATTGGAACCCCGCCAGACTCTCAACTGTTCAAGAATATCCCAATCTGGCCATTATGCATGCTGAATACTTTGGCGGTATCGGCAAGTACGACTACGGTAGCATTGCCTTTCCCATCAATGACAAAAAACGCACACTTGGTGTCTCTGTGATGCGGTTTGGTGTGGATGATATCCCCAACACTTTGTATTTGGTAGAGCCAGATGGTTCGGTGAACTACAACAATATCGAGACTTTTTCGTCGGCTGATTATGCACTGCTGGTGTCGATGTCACAAGTGGTGCGGCAAAATGATAACTACACCTTGACTGCCGGTGGCAATGTAAAAATCATACACCGGAAAGTGGGCAGCTTTGCAAAGGCTTGGGGCTTTGGCCTTGATGCTGGTGTACATCTCACCACCGGAAAGTGGAAACTGGGTGCCGTGCTTCGTGACGTCACCACTACATTCAACACATGGTCATTCAATTTCACCGAAAGGGAAAAAGAAGTGCTTTACCTAACCAAAAACGATATCCCCCAGCAATCCACCGAACTTACCGCACCACGGCTTCTTTTGGGCGGAGCGTATGATTTCAGGTTGACTGAAAAGTTGGGCTTAACCGCGGAGGCCATGCTCGAAGCCACTTTTGACGGCAAAAGAAACACATTGATCAAAACAGACTTTGCCAGCATTGACCCACGCATCGGCCTCGAATTGCATTTTAAGGACCTTCTTTTTTTAAGGGCAGGCATCAGCAATTTCCAGCAAGGGCTTAAGGATGGAGACACCACCAACCAGAAAAAAGTGTGGATTTACCAACCAGGTCTTGGTGCAGGATTCAAAATAAAAAGTGTGAGCATTGACTATGCTTTTACCAATCTGGCCAACCAATCCTCCCCTCTTTATACGCATGTAATATCCTTAAGCTTCGATATCAAAAAAAAGGAAAAGTAAACCAGGAATACAACCGCCATGAAAAAACTGCTCATCCCCGGTCTGCTGTCGCTCATTACCAACACACTCAGCGCCCAATTCAACAACGAATGGATTGATTACAGCAAGACTTATTATAAAATAAAAATTGCCCAGGATGGCCTGTACCGCCTCACTCAAGGCGCATTAACTGCGGCAAACCTCGGCAATACCCCTGCGCAGGACTTTCAACTGTGGCACAATGGCAGCCAAGTGGCAGTTTACACTTCCGTTGCAAGCGGTCCTTTGGGCAGTACAGGTTATATCGAATTTTTTGGGGAAAAGAACGATGGCAAAATAGACCGTGCATTATACCTCAATCCCAAAAACCACCTTACTGACAGGACAAGCCTGTTTACCGATACTGCCATTTATTTTCTAACTGTAAACAGTGCGAGCCTCAACCGCAGGTATACCAATAGCGCAAACGACCTTACTGGCACATTGCCCGCACCGGCCTCCTATCTGTCGGTGGTTGCGAGACATGATTATAATAACAGGGCAAACGGTAGGCCTTATGTAAACAAAGGTTACTATCTCGACTATGGAGACCCTGTCTACTCATCTGCTTACGACGCAGGAGAGATGATGTCGTCCGATGATATTTTCCCCGACCAAAACGCCACGGACGACCAAACAAACAGAAGGGCAGTGTTCAACAACCTGATGCCTTATACGGCGGGCGGTGTGACGGCACAATTAAGGATTTCCCTTGCCAACAGTGGCTACCAATCCGATACCAGATTTTCGAGAGAAAGGGATGTGAGGATTACTTTGAATACCAATCAGGTTGCCGACCGGCAACTGACCAATATGGAGGCGCGTCTTGACACTATCTCCTCGATTTCTCCCACACTGCTTCAGCAGCCTATCACTACATTGGGTATAAAGAATTTCGGCAAAACGGTTTCCGGCGCAAATCCTGTGAGTTTGTTTGACCGGATAGTAGCAGGTTTTGTAGAAATTGATTATCCCCGCCTGCCCGATGCGGGCGGCCTAAAAACATTGAGATTCTATCTGCCTGCCACAGGTGCGGACACTTATCTGGAGATAACAAACCTTGCCCATGGTGGTGTCGCGCCCGTACTTTACAACCTAACAGGTGGAGAAAGGATTGTTGCGGAGCTTTCCGCGACAGGTGTGGTAAGGATTAAACTACCGGCCTCTGAGATAAAACGCGAATACCTGCTGGCCAGCCAGTCAGACGGAAGTTACGGAAATATAAACGTCCTGACTACCCGCAATTTTATCGACTACAACCAGGCCAGCTTACAGGGTGACTATATCATTATCTCCAACCAACGGCTCTTTAGTGGGAGCCCGACAACGAATGGCGTGGAACTTTACAAAACTTACCGCAGCAGCGCGGCGGGTGGCGGTTACAATGCGCAGATTTATGATATAGAGCAGTTGGTGGACCAATTTGCCTTTGGCGTGAAAATGCATCCTTTTTCGGTTAAAAACTTCCTGCGCTTTACCCGTCAAAATTACACCACCAAACCAAAATTCTGTCTGCTGATTGGAAAAGGGGTGACCTATAATGAGTTCCGCGAACAGGAGAATAATCCGCAGGCATTGAACCTTGAGTTGGTGCCTACTTTTGGATGGCCTGCATCCGATAACCTGCTGGCCTCGGATGACCTTACCGCACTGCCCGCTACGCTGATTGGCCGGTTGAATGTCATCACCTCAGCGGAAGTGATTGACTATCTCGATAAGCTAAAGGAGTACGAGACAACGCAGGCAAGTGGCTCGCAGACACAAATGGATAAACTTTGGATGAAAAATGCGGTGCATGTCGTAGGTGCTAATGATCCGGGAACTGCAAACCTTATTACCCCTTACATGAACAACTACAAAAGAATACTGCAGGATACCCTTTTTGGTGCCAATGTCACTACGTTCAACAAATTCAATACCACCACGGCCAGCACCATCGAGAACGAACAATTGTCCAACCTTTTTCAGAACGGATTCAGCTTGCTCACTTATTTTGGCCACTCATCGGCCACCAAGCTAGATTATAATCTAGATGACCCCAGTGCTTACAATAATCCTGGAAAATATCCAAATTTTTTGCTGTTGGGCTGCAGCGCCGGCAATTTCTTCGATTTTGACCAACCGCGCCTTCAGACCAAATCAACCATTTCGGAAAAGTACATCCTGGCGAAAAACCGCGGCTCGGTTGCCGTGGTGGCCGGCACCAGCCTAGGCGTGGTGAATGGGCTTGGGTCTTATGCCACGGGCTTTTATAATTCGCTGAGCGGTCCAGCCTATGGCAAATCAATTGGCCAGAATATCTATGATGCCGTAAGACACACTTATCAGCAGTATGGGGTAAACAGCTATACTGCCCGTTTCACTACAGAGCAACAGACCCTTCATGGTGACCCAGCCTTGAAAATCAACGCATCGGCAAAGCCCGATTATGCCATTGAGACACAGAACGTTTTTATCAACCCAACCTTTATCTCTATCGCCGAAAACAGTTTTAAGGTAAAGATTTACCATTACAACCTTGGCAAGGCCATCAAAGACTCAATAACTGTATTGGTGAGAAGGCAATATCCCAATACCGACCTCAATCCAAATGGGCTTACAGATACCATTTATTTTCAAAAAATAAAGGCTCCTCTCTTTAACGATTCACTTGAGCTTGAATTGCAGGTGTTGCCGGAGCGGGACAAGGGTACGAACAAAATCCTTGTATCATTGGAAACAGAGAACAGGATAGACGAACTGAGTGAGGCGAACAACAGCATCAGTACAGATGTGGTCATTTTTGAGAATGACCTCCGCCCCATATACCCCTACAATTTTGCCATTGTGAACAAACAAGGCACCAAACTAGTGGCCTCGACCTCCAATCCTTTTAGCTTATCGCAGTTGTATCAGATGGAACTGGATACGACCACATTTTTTGACTCACCTTTCAAAGTGACAAAAACCAGCACGAACACAGGAGGTGTGATTGAATTTGACCCAGGCATCACCTATCAGGACAGCACGGTGTATTATTGGCGGCTGGGCGTGGTGCCGGCAACCGGCACACCCGACCGATGGAACAACAGTTCTTTTGTATATTTAAATGGTACAGAGGCAGGTTTCAATCAAAGCCATTTCTACCAGCACACCAAAAGCATCGGTGACCGCATTCATATTGATTCCACCAGCCGCAAATGGACTTTCAATCCGTCGGTGAATACCTTGTCTGTCACCAACTCCACATACGGGGAGGCAAGTTATACTGATGATGGAAGCCTTTCAGTATTCGTAAACAGCAAAACCATCACATCCAGCCTTTGCACGGGCTATTCCACCATATTCAACGTATTTGACCCAGTCACTTTCAAACCTATGCTCAACTATCCTGGCTACTTATACGGAAGTGGCCGAAATGACTGCGATGCTATTGGCAGGTCCCGCCAATACAATTTTGAATACGATGACCGCACATTGGAGAACCGACAGAAAATGGCCGCCTTCATGGATATTATTCCTGAGGGTTCATTTGTAGTGGTGCGGAAATATATTTCTGACAACCCTATTGGCAGCCATGACTATAGCCAAAACGCTTATGCAAGTACCCTGAAGGCAGATGGCCCGAACTCATTTTATACAAGGATGATTGATGCAGGATTTGCTGACCTTGATTCATTCAACCGGCCAAGGACATACATATTTGTATACAAGAAAGGCGACAAAAGTTTTGAACCTGTATGGACACTCAGCAATGGTTTGTCGGACCGTGCCGACCTAAACGTAAGTTGCATAGTGTCAGACACATTGGGCTATATCAGCTCTCCCACATTTGGCCCGGCAAAAAGCTGGAAGACAGCGCTTTGGCGCGGCAATACACCCGATGGCAAAACGGGAGACTTGGCGCAAGTGGACCTTATTGGCTTGAATGCGGCCGGCGACGAAACCAAATTGTATTCATTGAACGCCAACCAGCAGGATTTTGATATTTCGCAGGTGAACGCGGCCACCTATCCCTATATGAAACTGAGGATGCGCAATGCTGACTCTATCAACGGTACTCCATACAACCTACGTTGGTGGCGGCTGTACTATGCGCCAGTACCGGAAGGCGCTTTGGCAGGCAATATATCGTTGCAAACCAAAGACTCATTAAATCCCGGTGAATCGCTAGTATTTAAAATAGCCTTTAAAAATATCAGTGAGACAGCTTTTGCCGACAGCTTGAACCTGATGGTGTATGTGACGGACAAAACCAATACCAAGCACTTTATTACTGTTCCGAAAACGAAAGTGTTGGTGGCGGGTGATACTGCCATGCTTTCGGTAACACTCGATACAAAGGATTTCCCCGGCATCAATACGCTGTATGTAGCAGTCAATCCTGACGGTACAGGTTATCAACCCGAGCAATTTTTCTTCAACAACTTCCTGTATAAAAACTTTTATGTAAGAGAGGACAAATACAACCCGTTGCTGGATGTGACTTTTGACGGTATCCATATCCTGAACAAGGATATCGTTTCTGCAAAACCACATATACAGATGAAACTGAAAGACGAAAACCGGTTCCTTGGCTTGACGGATACTGCCGGACTTACCGTTCAATTGCTTTTTCCTGGCGAGACAACCCCAAGAACTTATGCCTGGGGTGACAAACTGATGCTTACACCACCCACAGATCCCACCACCGACAATACCGCCACCATCGACTTCACCCCTATTTTGGATGAAGACACGGAAGGATCGGACTATGAAATGACGGTAAGCGGCAAAGACAGGGCTGGCAACAAGGCAGGAAGTTTAGACTACCGCATCAGTTTCCAAGTGTTCAACAAGCCAATGATCAGCAACCTGCTCAATTTCCCCAACCCATTCAGCACCAGCACCGCTTTTGTGTTCACCATCACCGGCAGTGAGATTCCACAGGAATTCAAGATCCAGATACTTACCATCACCGGCAAGATCGTGCGGGAAATAACCAAACAGGAATTGGGTGAATTGCATATCGGCACCAATATAACTGAGTTTAAATGGGACGGCACCGACACCTATGGTTCAAAACTGGCCAATGGTGTGTACCTATACCGGGTGGTAAGCAGTCTTGATGGCAAGAAAATGGACAAGTTCCGTTTAAATGATGGCTATGACCAGAACAAGCTGGATGATACAGACAAATATTTCAGGAAGGGCTACGGCAAGATGGTGATACTGAGATAAGGGCACTGTTCCACTTAATTACAAATCTTGAAAGCCTGCTGTTGAATAACGGCAGGCTTTCTTATTTCAGCTAATCCGTCATCATCTTGTAATGCATACCGCTTTTACACTCCTCGTAGCATAAGACCGCGCAATCTCTGATTTTTTGATCTCTGATTTCTGATTTAGAAAATACATTGACGCTCGTTCGTTTAAACTCCCTAGTCTGACAATGTCCAATCTTCCATAACATTCACTGCACACCTGTCCCGCACCCTTGGATCGGGATTTCAGGCTGTGCGCAGTATAGATGCTGTCTTAATTTCGGGTTGTCATAATTGATGTTGTCATAATTTTCTTTTATGACAACACTCATTATGACAACTCTTTTTTTTGCATACGATATTTTGTTTCTCTTGAAATCAGTGCGCCTATACTTACCGACATACGAACAGCCCGCTTATTTTTCCGCCAATTTTATTGGAACCTATATTTCACTTCGCATCAGGCCAAATAAACCTTGGCCGCTTTACAGTTTAGCCCTTAATATTGTTTCCATTATTTATTGCCTTACGTACAGATGCAGACAAAGCAACCGGAACTCAGCCTCATTGTGCCTTGCTACAATTCCGGTGTTTTTTTGGAAAAAGAATTGCCGGTCATTATTGACTACCTTAAACAATATTTGCCTGATTACGAATTGATATTGGTGGATGATGGCAGCCAAGACAGGGATAACGCAGCAGTTTTAGCAAGGACCTATGATTGTATCTATCAAAAATTACCGGTCAATATGGGCAAGGGCGCTGCCTTAAGGCAGGGATTTTCCATCGCGACGGGAAAGGTCCAGGTTTTTACCGACAGCGATTTTCCGTTTGAGCCGGATGCCATCCTGTCCATACAACGCATTATAGGGCAAGGGAAAGCCGAACTGGCAATTGGCGACCGCACCAACCCACATTCGGAATATTACATTCAAGTAAGCTGGATACGAAAAATAGGCAGCTATATCATTGCCGGCATTGGCAAAAAGTTGTTGAAAAACCATATTGTCGACACACAGTGCGGCATCAAAGGCTTTTCGGCGGAAGCCGCAAAAATCCTCTTCCCTGCCACCATCACCAATCGGTTCGGTATCGATTTTGAGCTGCTGCTGCTGGCTTCGAGGCTGGAGCTCAGTATTGAAAAAATACCGGTACGCCTTCGCACCAATTATCCGAGCTCGGTCAACGTAGTATCCGACGGGCTGAGGATAATAAAGGAAATATATCTTGCAATAAAGCATCATGGACGAAACAAAAAGAAAAGGGGACAAGGTAAAAATAGCAGGGTCGTATCAGTATGATGCCATACATAGAGGAAATGTTTTCCAACGAAACTGGCATAAACTGAAATTGCAAGCAGCCGCAGGGCTGGCAAATATTGGCACCAGTTCCACCATAATCGACTTGGGTTGCGGCTCCGGTATCCTTACCGCTTTTCTGCCAACAAATTTCCGCACCTATACAGGACTTGATGCCAATGAGGATGCGATAGATTTCGCAAACAATACTTATTCCAATACAAAAATTTCGTTCAGGTTATTTCAATTGGATGATTTACGGGAATTGGACACTGAAACTTTCTCCACCGTTTTTTTTCTCGAGACCATTGAGCACATCACCGGACAACAGGGGCTTGACACGCTCATCCAGCTTCACCGGCTGATGGAAAAAGGCGGCCGTTGCATCATTACAACGCCCAACAGGCGCAGCCTATGGCCTATGATAGAATGGCTGCTCGATTTTTTGCGACTTACCCCCCGCTTAAAGGATGAGCAGCACGAAAAACTGTACAGCAGGAATGAGTTGGCAGCCATCGCCATCGCCGCTGGGTTCTCCATACACTCGATGAAAACAGTGAATGGGCTGGCTCCATGGTTGAGTTTTTTAGGACCGCGGATAACATGGTCTATACACAGATGGGAAATGGCGAATGACTGGCTTCCAGGAAGCTTGATTGTATTGTCGTTGGAAAAAACCGCTTGAGTACAAGAAGCGACGAAAAAAAGTGCTGCGTTCCAAACATTAATCTTACTACAAACCTTAAACATGCGGCCTTGCAAAACCGCATTTTTAAGTTTGCAAAAAATTAACAATCTCCTGCAATGCTTTGCTGGAAAGACTTTCCGCCGTCCTAACATCTTTTTTTCATCTATAAGTAATATGCCATGCAGGGATTGATGAAATCCGGCGTCCGATGGGTATGCAATCCAAAACACACCACGCTTTATTTATCAAAAACGCATACAGGCAGCTAGGCATACTTTCGTTCATGTTGATGCCGTTTCTTCATGCTTATTCGCAACCAAACGCTAAAATAAAAATCAGCGGCAAAGTGGCGGAGGAGAAAAACGGCAAGGGCATAGAGTCCGCCACAGCCACCATCCTTTCCATCAACGTGCAACCGAATGGAGTACGGGACAGCAGCTATTCAAGTGCCGTCACCGATAAAAATGGCACATTTTCCTTAAAGGCCCATACCGCAAGTTTTCTGCAGCTTTCCATTTCCGCCATCGGATTTGAATCATACGAAAAAGAACTGGTAGCCTTGACAGGCGCCTCAGATATCAACGTGGGAAACATCACCATGAAAACAGAGGCAAAAAGCCTGGGCAATGTGGTGGTGACTGCCAAGAAACCGGTGATGGAGCTGGCCGTTGACCGCCGCATCTTCAATGCAGAAGCCATCATATCAGCAAAGGGTGGCACCGCCGTCGACCTGATGAAAAGCATACCCTCCTTGTCAGTGGATGTGAACGGGGGCGTCCAATTGCGCAACAGCACCCCTCAGATTTTTGTGGATGGCCGCCCCACCATACTTACGCTCGAGCAGATACCTGCCGAGGATATTGAGAAAGTAGAGGTAATCACCAATCCTTCGGCCCGCTACGATGCGGCCAGCACCGGGGGCATTATCAATATAGTGCTCAAGAAGAACCGCCGCTCGGGCATGAACGGCGTGGCATCGCTTGGCGCCGGCAGTCCCAATGTGCTCAACAGCAACCTGAGCCTGAATTACCGTCAGAACAAAATCAACTTTTTTGTAAGCGGCAATTACAATAAATCGGGCGGGAATGCCAAAAGCGAGGCCTACCGGCAAAACAAATCAAATGGCTTGGTAACCGACTATTTCAACCAGCACACCAATACCGAACGCAACCGCCGTTTTGTGAACGCCAGATTTGGCGTGGACTATTTTATCGACAAATACAATACCCTCTCCGTAAGCCAAGGCTTTGTAAATGGCCGCTTCAACAACCCCGAATCGCAAACACAGGAATACCTTGATGCGCAAGGAAACCTCACACAAACCGGCACACGACTCACCGAGGACCGCTTTTGGTTCAACCGTTCCAACACGCAGGCCAACTACCGCCGCACCTATGAAAAAACAGGCAAGGAGTGGACGGCCGATTTTACTTACAGCGGTGGCACGAATGGCGGCGATGGCAGCATCCTCAACAAATTATTCCTGCCAGATGGCGGCATGGCCACACCGGAAAACCTTGTGGTAAACTATGCTGATGGCAGCGGCGACCAATTCACTTTCCAGACCGATTATGTAAACCCTATCAACGAGACCAGCAAGCTGGAAATGGGTGCCCGTAGTTTTCACAATATCAGCAAGGATAAATTTGACGCCTTTGCCGCAGGCGGCGCACAGCCCTCCAAGCTTCCCTTAAGCAATAATTATTCATTCAAGGAAATGGTGAATGCGGTATATATAAATTACAGCAGCACCATTGGCAAACTCAAATACCAAGGGGGCTTCAGGGCCGAGCAATCCTCTTTTAAAGGCAACCTGATTGACAGCGCCAAAACTTTTGGCTACGATTTTCCTTCGAAAAAAAGCGGGATCTGGAGCGCCCTGTTTCCAAGCGCCTATCTTACCTATCAATTGAAAGAAGGAAATGATCTGCAGCTTAATTTTTCACGACGCCTGCGCCGCCCGAATTTTTGGCAGATAAACCCTTATGTGGACATAACCGACCCCTTGAATATCCGTAAGGGAAACCCAGCGCTGCAGCCTGAATTCACCAACTCTTTTGAGCTGAATTACAATAGGATATATGAAACTGGCAATTTTTTGGTTTCGGTATATTTTAAAAATAATACGGCAGACATCACACAGTTCAGCGATACCATCAGCGCCGCCGAACTGCAGTTGCTGAACAATGCGGCCATAAGCCCCAACGCTATTGTAAGCACTTTTGTAAACGCCGACCGCACCAACCGCAGCGGTATTGAGATAACCTGGCAGCAAAAAATAGGTAAAAGCCTTGACTTTACCCCTAGTTTCAATGCGCAGTACCGCGACCTGAAAGCCAACCTTGGCGGAAAAAACCTAAGCAATACCGGCACCAATTGGAGTGCGAAACTGATGGCCAACTACAAAATTTTGGCCCCACAGACAAAATGGGCCAACAATTTTTCTTTCCAGCTGATGGGTGAATACGAATCGCCACGCATCATGCCGCAAGGAAGGGCAAAGGAACAGTTTGGCGTGGATTTCGCCATCCGCAAAGACCTGTTGAAAAACAATGCCGCCACCATTACCTTCAATATCAACGATCTTTTCAACACCAGGAGATTTGGCAGCATCACCGATGCCGAAAGTTTTTACCAAGACTCCTATCAGCGCTGGAATGTGCGCAGCTTCCGCCTTAGCCTAAGTTACCGGTTTGGCAACCACAACCTTGAGATTTTCAAGAAAAAAGACAATGGTGGTGATGAGGGATAATGGTTGACGCCTCATATAGCCGCAGGCCGCGCTTTTTGCAGGAAATCGTGACGTGCGCGCTATTCGAAACAATATCACCGCTTTGCGCCGCCTATCTTTACAGCATCACTATTATTTTGTTGTTTTCTGTTCATGCCTTCCAATCTGTCCAAAGTAGGCCTCAACGGTTTTTTCTTCTGCTTGATTGGGGCAATCCTGCTGGCGTGGGTGTACCCGCCTATTGGCACGGACAGCAGCCCGGTACCGTTGGGCGCCATCGCTGAATATGGTGTGTCTGCCATTTTCTTTTTTTACGGATTGAAGCTCAGTCCTGAGAAATTGAAAGCAGGCCTCAGCAATTGGAGGATGCACCTGCTGATACAAGCCTCCACTTTTGTTCTCTTTCCCGTTATCATCTTGGCTGCCCGCTATTTTTTTGCTGGTAGCTCTTACCCCTTGCTTTGGCTTGGCGTGTTTTATCTGGCAGCGCTTCCTTCCACCGTATCCTCTTCGGTTGTATTGGTGAGCATTGCTGGAGGCAATTTGCCGGCAGCCATCTTCAACGCCAGCATTTCCAGCATCATCGGCATCTTCATAACCCCTATCTGGATGAGCGGATTGCTGGAAAAAACGGATACAGGTTTTGACATAGGGCATGTGATTCTACGCCTTTGCCTGGAAGTGCTGTTGCCTGTGATAGTAGGCCTGCTGCTGAACAAGAAATTAGGCCATTTTGCGGAAAGGTATAAATCCCAGCTCCGGCTATTCGACCAGCTGATTATATTGTTGATTGTGTACACCTCTTTCTGCGAATCGTTTGCCGGCAACATGTTCAAAGGTTATTCTTGGGGGGAAATTGCCGCACTAGGTTCATTGATGCTTGCCTTGTTCTTTGTGATATGGGGCATCATGGACAGGCTAGCAAAATGGCTCGGTTTTTCCTGGCCCGATAGGATCACCGTATTGTTCTGCGGTTCAAAAAAATCGTTGGTGCAAGGCGCCGTGATGGGGAAAGTGCTCTTTCCTGACCCCGTGATGCTGGGAGTGGTGCTGCTGCCGTTGATGCTGTATCATGCACTGCAATTGCTGGCGGGCAGCGCATTGGCAAATCATTTCAGTAATAGACGACAGGGCTGAAAAAGTGAAACCAAATCCACACTTTTAATGACTATCCGCTATTTGGTTTAGCAGTGAAACACTCAGTTCTATCCCAAGATGGCTGTTTAACCTTAGTAGTATAAACAGTGACACGTTACTCCCTCCAACCTTATTACCTTATTCTAGCCCAATAAGGTAATAAGGTTTTCCATACCAGAAAGGCCAGCCTGCTACTAAGGTTGAACAGCCAAATGCAGAAACCAAAAGCGGATAGTCATTATACTTTTTTCAAACGGAAGTATTGGCTGTTCATTCTCATACTTGCTGATTTTCATAATTTGTACTAACAAAAGCGCCGAGATTAGGGAGGCTAGGTCTTTCCTTTTTTGTTTTAATGCTTCGTTATCTAGTCCCCCCGAGTTAATGGCAGCGTGTAAATTACACCGGGTAATTTCCGCCATGGCGGTGGAAGCCTGGCAGGAGGCGGCAGCGCCGCCAAAATATTTGTAGCAGCATCAATCCCAGAAGGAATGCTGGAGGTGCGGAGCACCGGAATATGGATATCAGCAATCACCCGTACCACTCGGCATAATCTTGCGGTGCTCCGCACCTTATGATAGCTGATTTGGAAAGAATGTGCTACAAATATTTTGGCGGCGCTGCCGCTTAAATACAGGTGTGGTTGTAGTAATCGCATACTCCTTCATTTCTAACAGATGTTATTCGACGGCAAAAAAACTGATACCGAATTCACATTTTTTTCAGACAGAACTATTGGCTGCTTGTCCCGATTAAAAGCTGGGATGGGCAGCCTTGAACTTTTCGTTTAGTTCTACTCCTTAATTAACCTAGTGCCTTGATGTCAAATTCAACCGCTTAAACTAATGACATTGCCCTAGATTCCAACCTAAACCAGATAGCAAACCTGCTTGCTGCAGGTCATATTACTGGGACTCTTCATTAATCAATGCAAGAATCAAAAGTTTATCCTGATGGCTGAATTGACGCTTCTATTTGCCAAACTGTCTATTTGCCTATCTGGGTTTCCGAAATTTGTCAATCCTTCCTACATTTGAACATAAAGAACAACCATCCCCTCCTCTATGACAAACACCGCGGCACTCAGTCTTGTCATTATCATTATCAACATCATTGTATCGTACAAAGGGCTCAAAAGCGATGCTTTTTTCGACCGGTACAAATTTGAAGTGGACAGGATCCTAATCCACAGGGAATACTGGCGTTTTATCACATCCAGTTTCCTGCATGTAAGTTGGATCCATCTTATCTTCAACATGTTCTCGCTGTATTTTTTCAGCGGTGACCTTGAGATGTATCTTGGGCCATGGAAATTCCTCCTGATATACTTCACCAGCATGGTTTGCGGCGACCTTCTCTCTTTGTATATCCATCGAAATCATGGCGACTATAGTTCGGCTGGTGCCTCTGGCGCCATCTGCGGCATAATGTTCGCCTGCATTGCATTGTTTCCCGATATTGAGATTGGCTTATTGTTTTTGCCCTTCAGATTACCCGCCTGGATTTATGGTTTGTTTTATGTGCTGTATTCCATCTATGGCATCCGTTCAAAAAAAGAAAATATTGGCCATGAGGCTCACTTAGGGGGTGGGCTGGTGGGCATGCTATTGGCTATCTTGATGGAGCCTTCCGTACTGATCTTCAACTATCTGCCCATATTGGTCATTCTAATACCTACCATCGCCTTTATGTACATGATTATAAAAAACCCCCTCACATTATTGATAGACAACCTGTACTATAACAAACACAACTATAACTACACATTGGAAGACCGGTACAATGCCCGCAAAAAAAACATGCAAGACGAGATTGACGAGTTGCTTGACAAGATAAACCGCAAGGGCATCAACAGCCTTAGCAAAAGAGAACGGGAAAAATTGGAGGAATATTCGAAGATGGCGAAATAGCAGTATTGGCAAAGAGTCCCAGAATCGTAAGACACTCTCCCATTGATTGCATATCAAGCTGATTTAGACAAGAATAAATTCAATAAATACATCCCTTCTAGCACACTCTTAAGTAATTTTACCTCATAAAACACTCACTATGAAAGAATTGAACGCAATAGGCCTGAAAAGCGACAAGGCCAAGGACCTAGCCGGAAAATTGAATGAGTTGTTGGCCAACTACTCTATTTTTTACCAGAACACCAGAGGCAGCCATTGGAATATAAAAGGCGATAAATTTTTTGAGCTGCATGTGAAATTTGAGGAATTGTACACCGACCTGCAGCTAAAAATAGACGAGACGGCCGAACGCATCCTCACCCTTGGCCACACGCCGGAGCACAACTATTCCGTTTATCAAAAAGCCGCCACCATCAAGGAAAGCACTGATGTGACAGATGGGGTAAAAAGCGTGAAAGCCATTTTGGAAGCTTTCAAAATCATTATCAGCCTGCAAAGAGAAATACTTGACCTGAGCGCCAAGATAGACGACGAAGGCACCAATGCCCTGATGAGCGATTATATAAGGGCCCAGGAAAAATTGGTTTGGATGTATTCTGCATTTTTAGGCAAATAAACATGCCCGAGGTTTGCGACGATGGGTGTAACATGCCCAATACAATATATTACAAGGCCTCTTCCCGTCAACAGGAAGAGGCCTTGTCTATTTTAGCAGTATAAAAAATCTACGATTGCAATTGTTGACAGTTGACAGTCAGCTCCGTAAATTCTCAACTCTTCGCAGTCTTATGTATTATACCACACAAGGCAATGCCGTTAAGTTGAGAAGCCGACAATCCAAAAAGCTTTAAGATAGAACCTCTGCGTTCTCTGCGATTGTATTTTCTCTGCGCTCTCTGCGATAAAAAGAGTCGCAACAGGCCTAACTTAACGACATTGCCACACAAGGGATAAAACAGTGAGCCCAATGCAACAGGAAATTAAATTGAACGCTGATTGTCATGATTGTATTGATTGGTCAGGATTAAATCATTATAATCATAACAATCCTAATAATCAACGTTCAAATTATCGAGGCGGAAAAAAGGCAGTTCTGTTTAATTGATGATATTGCCTATAAGAGGCTATCAGTGTAGCTAATACTGACTCCTTGCACACTACAAGTCTCTGACTTAACCTTCTACCGCTGTTCATTTATAAAAAAAGGCAACCGCAATTGCGGCGTGCCGCACCAGGATTTCAGGCGTTTGTATTGGGTGAGCAATTCTTTCCAGCACATTGGGATCCTAAGCTTAGAATTCCACGTGGACAAGTTGTCGCG
>JADMIO010634435.1_pt1 | contig 51580 bp, 49 predicted proteins | sample 8958161 | NCBI WGS metagenome assembly JADMIO01 (sample SAMN16585339, study PRJNA669376) | soil metagenome | isolation source: Crop rotation soil | place: USA: Cullars Rotation, Alabama | collected 2011
GCGACTTCAAGTCACGTGAATTCCAAGCTTCGGATCCCACTGTGCTGGAAAGCTCCTGATCAGCTCGAACGAGCTCGGCTCGGCGCTCGCAAGCGCGCTCGGCAACCGGCCAGTGATCCTGATGCGCGGGCACGGCGCGACCATCGTCGGACCCAGCCTGAAGCTCGCAGTGTTCCGCGCGGTCTATACCGAGGTGAACGCACGCCTGCAGACCCAAGCGCTCGGGCTCGGCGAGGTGAAATACCTGACAGCGCGGGAAGCGGTCACAGCCGCGGCGACTAATGCCAAGGTGGTCGATCGCGCGTGGAACTTATGGGTCAGCGAGGCGGAGGAAGGAACCTGAAGTCCACGCTCCATCGCCCCGTTCGGCGCGCGATCCCGTAATCGCACCGTCGTTGGACCTGATCCGACATCTACCGGACAGTGCACACCGAGGTGAACGCGCGCATCCAGATCGGGGCCATGGGGGTCGGCGCGGTGAATTGTCTGACCTCGCGGCACGTGGCCGCGATCGCCGCCGGCAATGCAACGCAGATCAACAGGGCTTGGGATTGATAGGGTCCGCGCGAAGGCCGGCAAAGGCCGAAATCGCTGCATCGGAGGATCGCATCGCAGCCGAGGAGAGGCGCAGGACGCGGCACCTGAATTTTTGTTCATTGATCAAACGATGAACTTGTGCCGTTGCGGAACAACACGCCGCAGGCAAATCGCGCGACGGATCGCCGCAGGACGCACCACAGGCCCCGTGCTTCTGCTTAATTTGTTTTCCCTAAACACAAGAGCCGGCCCTATGATCGGGTTGGGGGTGGGTATGAGTTTGGATATCGCGTCTTTGTTCGCGGAGCGGCAAGCTGACCGCTACGCGCTGCATACCCAGTACCTCAACGAGCAGATGGTGCGGGTGCTCAAGACGATCGGCTACGACGTCGGTTTCGTCAAAGGCACCAACCAATATCTGTTCGACCGCGAGGGGGAACGCTACCTCGATCTGCTGAGCGGCTGGGCCGTGTTCGCGATCGGCCGCAACCATCCGAAGCTGCGCGATGCGCTGAAGAACGTCCTCGACAGCGATCTGCCGAACCTCGTCCAACTCGACGTGTCGGTGCTGGCCGGCATCCTGGCCGAACGGCTGCTGAAGCACGTCCCCTATCTCGACAAGGTGTTCTTCGATTCAACCGGCGCCGGGGCGACCGAAGCCGCGTTGAAGTTCTCGCGTGCCGCGACCGGCCGCACCGGCATCGTTTATTGCGGCCATGCATTCCACGGCCTCACCTACGGAGCGCTTTCGCTCAACGGCGAGGCAGCATTCCGCAAGGGCTTCGGCCCGTTGCTGCCGGACTGCAACGAAGTCCCCTTCAACGATCTTGCAGCGCTCGAGCAGGCGCTTTCGTCCCGGCAGGTCGCGGCCTTCATCGTCGAGCCGATCCAGGGCAAAGGCGTGAACATGCCCGACGACGACTATCTGGCCGGCGCGCTCGCGCTCTGCCGCAAATACGGCACGTTGTTCATTGCCGACGAAATCCAGACCGGACTCGGACGTACCGGGAAATTCCTTGCGGTCGAGCATTGGGGCATCGAGCCCGACATGGTGCTGATCGCGAAGGCGCTCTCCGGCGGCCATATCCCGATCGGCGCGGTGCTGACCCGGAAATCGATCTTCGACAAGATCTTCAACCGGATGGACCGTGCCGTCGTGCACGGCTCGACCTTCTCCAAGAACGACATGGCGATGGCGGCCGGCATCGCGACCCTCGACGTGATCGAGTCCGAGCGGCTGGTCCAGAACTCCGCCCAGAAGGGCGAGCGGCTGCTCAAGCTCTTCAACGGCATGCGCGAGCGCTATGACCTCGTGAAGGACGTGCGCGGCAAGGGTTTGATGATCGGCGTCGAATTCGGCGAGCCGCGCTCGCTCGCGCTGCGCGCTTCCTGGAACATCCTCGAGACGGCGCAGAGCGGACTATTCTGCCAGCTCATCGCGATCCCGCTCTTCAAGGACCACAAGGTTCTGACTCAGGTCGCCGGACACGATACCCATACGATCAAGCTGCTGCCGTCGCTGACGATCACGGATGCGGATTGCGAATGGATCGAACGCAGCTTCGATGCGGTGATCGCCGACGCGCACCGGGTACCGGGCGCGGCGTGGAAACTCGGCAAGACTCTCGCCAACAATGCACTCAAGGCGCGGGCGCGCGCGTAGGAGACAAGAGACTCTGCAAACCGGCCAAAAAGACCGGACCTAAAAAACGATGGGGGATGGGGAAGATGGCTCTGACAATCGGGAATGTCGTGGGGGCGATCGCGACCTGGACCGCGACGGCTGTGATCATCGGAACGGCGATCGTCGTTCTGGTTTGAGGCTTCGGCTACCGTTTTGATGCGGTGGGATCATGCCTGCCTGCGGACGCCGCGCATCCGCCATGACGCGGCTGTCCTTGACTCCCGTGTCCATCCCATTCAGATCGAACCAATGACGCGCCCGTCATTCGTTTTAAGCCCGATCTGATCCTCCGATGACCGACCATCCTGCCGAGGGCACCGCCCTAAGCGAAAAACTGCGCCGCGAGGCCATCAGCGTGATGGCATTGCGCAACATCGCCAAACGCACGCTCCCCAAACCGATCTTCGATTTCACGGACGGCGGCGCCGAAGACGAGCATACGCTTCGCCGCAACCAGGATGCATTCGCCGATATCAGGATGCTGCCACGCCCGCTCAACGGGCCGGCTGTGCGCGACCAGTCGGTCACGCTGTTCGGCAAGACGCTCTCTATGCCGGTGATCATCGGGCCGACCGGACTCGCGGGCCTGCTGTGGCCCGGCGCCGAATTGCTCGCGGTGCGGGCGGCCGCGGCCGCCGGCACGGCCTACTGCGCAAGCCACGGCTCGGTCTGCACGCTGGAAGATATCGCGGCGACCGGAGCCGGCCCGCGCTGGATGCAGGTCTTCATCTACAAGGATCGCAGTTTTACCCGCGAATTGACCGAGCGCGCCCAAGCCGCCAAGTTCGACGCGCTCGTGCTGACGCTGGACAACCAGATTCACGGCCGGCGCGAGCGCGACGTCCGCAACGGCTTCACGATCCCACCACGCTTCGCGACGGGCGACGCATTCGCGATGCTGACCAAGCTGCCGTGGCTGATGCGGATGGGACCCAAGCTTTCGAGCCTCACCTTCGGCAACTATATCCGCGCCGGTCAGCCGTCCGACATCCGCACGCTGGGCGCGCGCATGCATGACATGTTCGATCCGGCGATGACCTGGACCGACGTCGACGAGTTGCGGCGGCTCTGGAAAGGACCGCTGATCCTCAAGGGCATCCTGCATCCGGCCGAAGCCGCCGAGGCCGTCAATCGCGGGATCGACGGCGTGATCGTGTCGAACCACGGCGGACGCCAGCTCGACGGCGCGGCGGCCTCGATTGAAGCGTTGCCGGGCGTCGCACGGGCGGTGGATGGCCGCATCCCGGTGCTGCTCGACGGCGGCCTCCGGCGCGGCGTCGACGTCTGCAAGGCGATCGCACTCGGCGCCACCGCCTGCATGATCGCGCGGCCCTATCTGTGGGGCCTCGCCGCCGCGGGCGGCCCCGGCATCACGCACGTGCTGGAGCTGTTCCGCCGCGAGATCGACACCGCGATGGGGCTGCTCGGCGCGTCGCGGCTGTCGGAACTGGGGCCGGATTTGCTGCTGAACGATAAGCGTTGAAATTTCCGTCATTCCGGGACGCGCCGCAGGCGCGGACCCGGAATCCCGCGATAGATGAACGTGTCTCAGGATGGATTCCGGGTTCGCTGCTACGCAGCGCCCCGGAATGACGAGATGATTCTAGGAAGATGGTACAGCTGGGTGGGCTCGAACCACCGACCTCCGGATCCACAATCCGGCGCTCTAACCAACTGAGCTACAGCTGCACGCGTTCGAGCGCGATCCATTGGGATCGGGCTCCAATCGGCCGGAAACTAGGAGCAAAGGCCCCTTTTGGCAAGCAAAGGGAGCCCTGGAAGAAACCTGCACCAAGAGGTTAGTCGCAGCGGCCGGCAAGACGGTTCTGCGCCTCACGCGCCGGCGGTGCTGTCCAAAAGACAAAGCCCGGACAAGGGTCCGGGCTTCGAAGCAACACGCGTTACAAACGCGACTTACGCAACCTTCTTGAAGGCGTTGGTGACGCCGGTCTTGATCGGCTCGACCGTGTCGGTCGTGACCTTCTGGGCGAGCGTGCCGAGTTCCTTGGCCTGAGCCGAAACGGTCTCGAACTGCTTGCGCGTAAAGGCGGTCGACAGCTCGACCACTTCCGAAAGCGACTTCACGCCGAACAGTTCGGTGGCGAAATCGAAGGCCGCGTTGGTGTTGAGGCGCGCCATCTCGATGACCTTGAGATTGTAGTCGGTCGTGCCCTTCGTGGCGGTCGCGTAGCTGTCTTCCAGCACGTCGGTCGCCTCTTCGGTCGCAGCCTTCATCTTGTCCCAGGTATCCTTGGCCTGCGAGACGCTCTTTTCAGCCATTTCGCGGAAGGCCGCCGGCACTTCCATCTTCGGCATCTCGAAGCTCGGAATCTCGAATTTCGGGGTCTCAAAAGCCGCAGCAGGCTTCGAGGCTTTCGGTTTGTTCTGCATCGGGGTGGCCTCGGCCATATCATTCTCCTCGACGGGCTTCCCACGAATCCAGGATGGCGGCCCGTGCGCCCATCCGGTCGGCAATGATGACTTGCTGGTTGACTTGGGCCGCTTCAGAAGCGGCCATCTGCCAAGGAATATAGCACACAGGATGATGCGTCGCAATAGAAATTATTGCGATGCACAATGAGGCACCCAATATAACCCCGAGCCGGCGCGCTCCGTTCCGTCGGAACTAGCTTAAAATTTCGGCTTGGCGGTATCCATGGCGGCCTTGGCGGCCTTGGCGGCGCTCTGACCCAATTCCTTGGCCTGATCGGCCAGTGCCTTCATCTGGGCCTGCGCGTATTCGGTCTGCAGCCGCATCATTTCCTGCACGTCCTTGGCGCGGACCAGTTTCTGGGCAAAATCGAACGACGCCGCCACGTTCTGCTCGGCAAAGCTCACGGCCTTGTCGCTGACGTCCTTGGCGGTCGCCCGCGCCTTGTCGGCGCTGCTGTCGATCGCACCGGCGGCCTGATGGGCGGCCGAGATAAAGCCGTCAAAAGCCTTCTTGGCCTGCTCGACGCTCTGCTCCGCCATTTTGCGCATATCCGCGGGAATTTCGAATTTTCCTGTCTGGTCGGTGGCCATGATTTGCTTCTCCTAGCGTCACTGAGGGGCGCTTCGATTTGCGCGGGAGCGGGGTTAAGGTTATCCGCATGCGGGGGCCGCGCCAACGTGGACGGGGGCGCTCCGGATCATTAAGAATCCATTAAAATGCGGCCATCTGGACATCGTTCCACGGCCCAGAAAACCCGTAACGCAGCGGTTTTGCGACCGCCGGAGGCGAATAGCTGAATGGCCAAGCCGGAATCCGATCTCGCCTTTCTTCGCGACCCGCGACTCGCGAGCCAGGCGACCGCGGCCTTTCCGGCGTGGCTGTGGTCGACCGACGGCAAGCAGATCGTCTGGGCCAATCCGGCCGGCGCTGCGATCTTCGGCGGCGACACGCCAACCGCTCTCGCGGATCGCGACTTTTCCGGCCCCCTCTCCGATCAGATCGCGCGGCTCGCCGGCACGCTGGCGCATGGAGGCGCGGCGCGGCTCGAACGCCTGCGTGGATTCGTACCCGGCATCGGCCGCGTCCTGACCTGCGCGTGCTCGCGCATCACGGTCGAGAACCGCTCCCACATTCTGGTGACGGCAACCGAGCCCGCCGGACCAAACCTGCCGCTGCCCGAACGCGCCCGGCGGCTCTTCGCACATCACGATGAACCGCTCGCGGTCTATACGGCCGACGGCGTGCCCCTGTATGCGACGCCTGCCGGCGAAAATCTGCTGAACGGGACGCGAACGCTCGGCGAGTTGGGTGTCGACGCACTCGCAGCGCAAGCCGCCCGGGAGGGCCGCGCCGACGGCGCGTTCACGGGCGGGCGGGTTTCCATCAGGCGACTCGGCGGTGCGGCGGGCACCGTGCTGGTGGCGAGCTTCACGCCGCGCCCGGCCGATCAGATCGACATCTCTCCGATCGCACAGGCGATGGCGCGCGCAGCCGCCGCACCGCCGCCGCAACCCGAACCGGCGTCGATCGAAATGCCGGCCGCGATGCCTGTAGCCGAGACCACGGCGCCGGCCGCAACGCCAAGCGAAACCACTGCGATGCCCGAGCGCCGGCATCCGATGCGGTTCGTCTGGCAGATGGATGCCGAGGGACACTTCACGCTCGGCTCCGATGAATTTTCCGAGATCATGGGGCCGGCGATCGCAACCGCTCTCGGCCGTCCCTGGAACGAGATCGCCGCACAGTTCAACCTCGATCCGAAGGGCGAGATCGCGCGCGCCATCGCGTCGCGCGACACCTGGAGCGGCCTCACGGTCGACTGGCCGGTCGAGGGCAGCGATGAGCGGCTCGAGATCGAATTGTCGGGCCTGCCAATCTTCGAACGTGACCGCACCTTCCGCGGCTATCGCGGTTTCGGAGTCTGCCGCGATATAGCACGCCTGTCCGCCTTGACGGCGGCGCGACGCGCAGCATCATCCGGCGCGGCGCCTGAAGAACCGCGTTCCGAGATCGCGCCGGCTGCTTCGTCCGCCGAAGAGCCGGCGGAGACCGCCGCTGCGCCCAGCGCCAACGTGCTGGCATTCCCCTCACCTGCGTCGACCGAGCCCAAAACGCTGAGCCCGGTGGAGCACACGGCGTTCCGCGAACTGGCGCGGCAATTGTCCGACCGGCTGCGGGGCGACGACGCGCCCGCGGCCCCAGGCGTCACCGCGGCAGCGGAGAAGCCCGCGCTTCCACCGGCCGATATTTTTGCCGACGCCGAAGACCGCAGACCGGCCGACGAAAAGCCTCTGCTCGACCGGCTGCCGGCCGGGGTCCTGGTGTATCGGCCGAACGAGCTTCTCTACGCCAATGCGGCGTTCCTTGCCGCAACCGGCCACCCGACGCTCGAAGCCTTTGCGGAATCCGGCGGCTTCGACAACCTGCTGCTCGGCGAACAGAACGGCGCAGAACGGCAAGACACGACGCCGCTTGTGATCACGACCGAGTCGGGCGAGGAGCACCCCGCGCAGGCGCGGCTCTTCACGATCCCGTGGGAAGGCGCGCCGGCGTCCGCACTGATCTTCGCCGAGCAGACGACTGTGGCCGGTCAGGCCGCCGCCACGGCGCCCGTCGACGTCAAAGCGCCCGACAACACCGCGCTGCTGGCCGCGCAGGCCGAGAACAAGGAACTCGAGACGATCCTCGACAACGCCGCGGACGCGATCGTGGTGCTGGATCGCGAGGGCAAGATCCTCGGCTTCAATCGCGGCGCCGAAACTCTTTTCGGCTACAGCGCCGAGGCGCTGGCGAGTCGGCACCTGGGCGACCTCTTCGCTCCCGAAAGCGAACGCGCTGCGCGCAACGATCTCGACGGCCTCGCACGCAATGTGTCGAATGACGGCCGCGAGGTGATCGGCCGGCTGCGCCAGGGCGGGCTCATTCCGCTGTTCATGACGATGGGACGCGTCTCGGAAGAAAAATTCTGCGCCGTGTTCCGCGACATCACCCAGTGGAAGCGCGCCGAGGAGGAATTGATCGACGCCAAGCGGCAGGCCGAAAAAGCCTCGTCGGCGAAATCCGAATTCCTCGCCAAGATCAGCCACGAGATCCGCACGCCGCTCAACGCCATCATCGGCTTTTCCGAAGTCATGATGGAAGAGCGCTTTGGCGCGATCGGCAACGAACGCTATCGCGAATACCTGAAAGACATCCACGCTTCCGGCGGGCACGTGATCTCGCTCCTCAACGACCTGCTCGATCTCTCCAAGATCGAAGCCGGCAAGGTGGAGCTGAATTTCGCCGGTCTCGACCTCAACGATCTGACCCAGCAATGCGTCGCGCTGATGCAGCCGCAGGCCAACAAGGAGCGCATCATCATCCGCACCTCGCTGCCGGCCAGTATCCCGGCGGTGGTCGCGGACGCACGCTCGGTGCGCCAGATCGTTCTCAATCTCCTCTCCAACTCGATCAAGTACACGCGCGCGGGCGGACAGGTGATCGTCTCGACCGCGATCACCGATCACGGCGAAGTGGCGCTGCGCATCCGCGACACCGGCGTCGGCATGAGCGAGAAGGACATCCAGACCGCGCTCGAACCGTTCCGGCAGCTCGCGACCTCGGTGCGGCCCGGCACCCAGGGCACCGGCCTCGGCCTGCCGCTCACCAAGGCGCTGGCGGAAGCCAACCGCGCGCATTTCAAGATCAAGAGCGCGGTCGATGACGGCACGCTGGTCGAAGTTTCCTTCCCACGGGCGCGCGCCGCCGCCGAATGAGTGAAACCATGCAGGATTTGCAGCGAGCAATCGCGGCGGAGAGCTTCGCCGCGCTGAAAGAACAGCGGCAGGTCGCGCCCTATACGGACCGGCATCCCGGTCTCGATGTGCCGTTCGGTTATGCGGTGGCGGCCGAGTTGCGGCGCTTGCGCGAAGCGCGCGGCGAGAAGCAGGCCGGACGCAAGATCGGCTTCACCAACCGCTCGCTCTGGGCCCAAATGGGCGTCGATTTCCCGGCCTGGGGCGACATGTTCGACTCCACGATCCACGACATCGTGGCGCTCGGCGGACGCTTCCCGCTCGCCGGAATGTTCGCGCCCAAGATCGAGCCGGAGATCGCGTTCAAGTTCTCGGCCGCGCCCGCGCCCGGCATGGACGAGACCGCGCTGCTCGGCTGCATCGAGTGGGTGGCGCACGGTTTTGAGATCGTCGATTCGATCTTTCCGGACTGGCGCTTCAAGGCGCCGGACGTGATCTCGGCCGGCGTCTTCCACCGGGCGATGCTGCTCGGCAAGCCGCAGCCGGTGAACGCCGGCAATCTGGCGTCATGGCAACAGGCGCTCGGCGCCTTCACGCTGACGCTGCGCCGCGACGGCGCCGAGGTCGAGACTGGCCGCGCCACCAATGTGCTGGACGGGCCGCTGCTTGCGCTGCGCCACCTGGTCGAATTGCTGCCGCAGGACAAGTCCAACCCGCCGCTGCGGGCGGGCGAGATCGTCACCACCGGAACCGTGACCGGGGCCTACCCGATCCGGCCGGGCGAGACCTGGAGCACGTCGCTCGCAGCCATTCAACTTGACGGGATATCGGTCAAATTCGGCTGACGAAGGCCGCCCAATCCCGTTATCATGACATTGCCGGACTGAGCGCCGCAGATTCGACCTGCGCGGAGGTGCTGCAATGAAGCGGTTGATCGTAATCGTTTTCGCCTTCCTGCTGATGATGCCCCTGGCCTTCGCGGCCGAGCCGGTCGACCTGCTGCTCGTCCTCTCCGCGGACATTTCCCGCAGCCTCGATCAGGCCAAGTTCCAGCTCCAGCGCGACGGCTACGGCGCGGCGCTTTCCAATCCGCGCGTCATCCAGGCGATCACGTCCGGACCATACGGCAAGATCGCGATCTGCTTCGTCGAGTGGTCGGGCTCGACCGCGCAGAAGCTCGTGATCGATTGGGCGCTGATCGACGGCGAAAAGGCCGCGAAGAATTTCGCCGCCGCCGTGATCGAAGCGCCGCGCGCCTTCGCCGACCGCACCTCGATCGCGGGCGGGATCGATTTCGCGATGGCGCAGCTCGAACGCGCGCCCTATACGGCCGAGCGCCGCATCATCGACGTGTCGGGCGACGGCACCAACAATTCCGGCCGCGACGTGCGGCAGGCGCGCGACGAGGCGCTCGCCAAGGGCGTCACCATCAACGGCATCGTGATCCTGACCCAGAATCCGATGCCCTGGAATCCCGAGCACACCAATCCGCCCGGCGGCTTGCGGAAATATTACGAGAACAATGTCACCGGCGGGCAATATTCCTTCGCCATGGAGGCGGAGAACTTCGAGAGTTTCGGCAAGGCGATGACCCAAAAGCTGATCGCCGAGATTGCCGGGCTGCCGCCGTCCAATCAGGCCGCGTCGCTCGGCCGCCGTTTTGCGCCGGCCGATTGACGGGGCGGCGAAACCGCATCGCTTTCGGCTGACTCGGACGCGTGAATGCCGTTATCATTCGCGGAACCGAACTGGACGCCGCAGCTTCGGGCGCGGGGGGATGACGAATGCGAGCGGTGATCAAGTCTGCCAGACTCGTCGTAGCGGTCCTTGCCACCCTGCTGATGCTGCCGGTCGCGTGGGCGGCCGAGCCGGTCGACCTCCTGCTGGTGCTGTCGGCCGACATCTCCGGCAGCCTCGACGAAACCAAATTCCGGCTGCAGCGCAATGGCTATGCACGTGCGCTGACCGACCGGCGCGTCCTGCAAGCGATTCAATCCGGCGCGCATCGGCGGATCGGCATCTGCTTCATCGAATGGGCGGGAGCGACCTCGCAGAAGCTTGTGATCGACTGGACCATCATCGGCGACGAGCCGGGCGCGCAGAACTTCGCGGGCGCGCTGCTCGAAGCGCCGCGGGCGTTCCGAGACCGCACCTCGATCAGCCTCGGGATCGATTTCGCGATGGCCCAGCTCGAGCGCGCGCCTTACATCGCGGAGCGGCGCGTCATCGACATATCGGGCGACGGCACCCACAACTCGGGGCGCGATGTGATCACGGCGCGCGATGAAGCGCTTGCCAAGGGAGTCATCATCAATGGTCTGGTGATCCTCACCGATCCGGCCGTGTCGGCGATGTCGCAATTCCCGTATCACACCAATCCGCCCGGCGGTCTGCAGAAGTATTATGAGAACAACGTCATCGGCGGGCCGGGTTCGTTCGCCCTGGCGGCGGAGAATTTCGAATCCTTCGGCCGGGCGCTGACGCAGAAGCTGATCGCCGAAATCGCCGGACTGCCGCCAGTCAACAAGGCAGCGTCGCTTGGCCGCAGTTTGGACGCGACCAAGTGAGGGCGAAAAGCCGTCGCTAATCCGCAAGCTTCGTCAGCGCACAAGACCGAAGTTTCAAGCAATTCCAGTCTGCGTGCAGGCTGGAATTGTTCCAAGGTATTGATTTGGCTCAATAAATTTATTGCCGGCTGGCGGCATATTTCCTACCAGCAATTCGAGCTGGCCCCTCGGCCTCGCCTTCCGGTCCGGAGACACATCATGGCTTTCACCTCTGTCCGCGCGCTCGTGCGCGTCCTCGCGGCCAGCACTGCGCTCGCAGGCTGCCTCGCGGGTTCGGCTTTCGCCCAGTCGGGCGAAGTCAATGTCTATACCTATCGCGAGCAGAAGCTGATCCAGCCGCTGTTCGACGCCTTCACCAAGGAGACCGGCGTCAAGGTCAATGTGATCTCGGCGAGTTCTGGCCTCGAACAACGCATCAAGACCGAAGGCGCCAACAGCCCGGCTGACGTTCTGCTCACCGTCGATATCGGCCGCGTCGAAGACGCCGTGCAGGCCGGCATCACGCAGCCGATCACATCGGCGACGCTCGACAAGGTGGTGGGGCCGGCCCTTCGCGACCCCGAAGGACATTGGTACGCGGTGTCGATGCGGGCGCGCGTCATCTATGCGTCGAAAGAGCGCGTGAAGCAGGCCACGATCACCTACGAAGAACTCGCAGACCCGAAATGGAAGGGCAAGATCTGCATCCGCTCCGGCCAGCACATCTACAACAACGCGCTGTTCGCGGCCTACGTCGCCCATCACGGCGAGGCCAAGGCCGAGGAATGGCTGAAGGGCGTGAAGGCCAATCTCGCGCAGAAGCCGTCGGGCGGCGATCGCGAAGTCGCCCGCGACATCGCGGCGGGCAAATGCGACATCGGGCTCGGCAACACCTATTACTGGGCGCTGATGAACGACGTCGAAACCGACAAGAAGGCCTGGGCCGACGCCACGCGGGTGATGCTGCCGAGCTTCCAGAACGGCGGCACGCACGTGAACGTCTCGGGCGTGGTCCTGCCGAAGCATGCGCCCAACAAGGCCAACGCGATGAAGCTGATCGAGTGGCTGGTCGGCGACCATGCGCAGCATATGTATGCCGACGTGAACTACGAGTATCCGGTGCGCGACGGCATCGCGATCAACAAGACGATCGCAAGCTACGGCACCCTGAAGGCGGACGCGATGCCGCTGTCCCGCGTCGCCGCCAACAAGAAGGCGGCCGCCAACCTGGTCGACAAGGTCGGCTTCGATCAATAAAGCCAGTCCGCGCCGGCCCTTGCGCCCGTCCGGGCCAACATGAGCAGCAACGCTGAAACCGAACGCCGGCCGTCGACAAACCGATGGCCGGCGTTTTCATTGGGATGGAGCGGATCGCAAGCCGTTCCGACCATGGCCGTATGCCTGGTCGGTCTTCTCGCCGCCGCGCCGCTGATCAGCCTTGCGGTCATCGCGTTGCACGGGGACGCGGAAATCTGGCCGCATCTGGCCGCCTATGTGCTGCCGGCGGCGCTGCGGGAAACGGCGCTGCTGCTCGCCGGCGTCGCCGTCATCACCGCACTCATCGGCGTCGGCACCGCCTGGATCGTGACGACCTTCGATTTCCCCGGCCGGCGCATCCTTGGCGGGCTGCTGCCGCTGCCGCTTGCGATCCCGACCTATATCTCTGCCTACATCTACGCCGACCTCGTCGATGCGATCGGGCCGCTGCGCATCCGCTCGCTGCCGGGCGCGGTCTTCGTCTTCGGCATCGTGCTCTATCCCTACGCCTATCTGGCGGCGCGCGCGATGCTGCGGACGCAGTGCGCGGTCTTTGCCGACGCGGCGCGCGTGCTCGGCGCTTCTGCCTGGCGGCAGGCCGTGCATGTCACCTTGCCGCTCGCCCGGCCCGCGATCGCGGTCGGGCTTTCGCTCGCGCTGCTGGAGACGCTCAACGACATCGGGGCGAGCGAATATCTCGGCGTGCCGACGCTGACGCTCACGATCTTCACCACCTGGCTCAATCGCGGAAGCCTGCCGGGCGCGGCGCAGATCGCCTGGATCATACTGATCTTCGTCGCCGCCCTGATCGCACTCGAACGCTATGGGCGGCGACGCCGCTCGTTCTCGGCTTCGGCGCAGGCGATGGAATCGGCGTCGCGCGGCGAACTCACGGGGCCGCAAGCCCTGTTGGCGAGCATCGCCTGCCTGCTTCCCGTCCTGCTCGGCTTTCTGTTGCCGTTCGGCTATCTGGCTTATCAGGTCGTGCTGCGCGGGCTCGTTTCACACTTCGATACGGCCCTGCTGCGTCACACGATGACGACGGTCGGCCTTGCGGCGGCTGCGACCGTGCTGGCGCTGGGGCTGGGTTTCGTCGCGGTGGCGGCATTGCGCTGGGTGCGGCATCCGTTCCTCACTGCTTGCGTCACACTCGGCGGGCTCGGCTATGCGATTCCCGGCACCGTGCTGGCGCTGGGCCTTCTTTCGCCGCTCGTCCTGATCGACGAGGGCATCAACGCTGCGACGCGCGCCCTTGCGGGCGTGAGCGTCGGCCTCGTCGTCACCGGCTCCGGCCTCGCGGTGATCACGGCTTACGTCGCGCGGTTCCTGGCGATCCCGATCGGCTTCGCGCAATCGGGCTTTGCCCGCATCCCGGCCGAGGTCGACCAAGCGGCGCGCCTCTTTGGAGCGAAGCCCGGCGCCGTCATGCGACTCCTGCACTGGCCGCTGGCGCGGCCGGCGGTCTGGGGGGCGGCGCTCCTGGTCTTCGTCGACTGCATGAAGGAGCTGCCCGCGACGCTGCTTCTGCGGCCGCTCAATGTCGAGACGCTGTCGACTTATCTCTACCAGTTCGCGGCCCGTGGCAGTTTCGAGGAAGGCGCGCTCGCCGGCCTTCTGATCGTCCTGGTCAGCATCCTGCCGGTGATCCGCATGACCGGGCTCGCCGATCTGGCGCCGGATCGCGGCGCCCGATGATCCTTTGAGCTTGATTGCAGTGCACAAAATTCCGGGCTAGAAAATTCCAGTGGGGTGTCCCGGCGGCGGCGGGACGGCGCGCTCGGAAAGAGGGCTTTATGAAAAAGGTTTATCCGGACGCCAAGGCCGCTCTGGCCGGGCTCCTGAAGAACGACATGGTCATCATGGCGGGAGGCTTCGGCCTCTGCGGCATCCCCGAAACGCTGATCCTCGCCATCCGCGAAGCCGGCGTGAAGGGCCTGACGGTCATCTCGAACAATGCGGGCGTCGACGGCAAGGGCCTCGGCGTCCTGCTCGAAACCAAGCAGGTCAAGAAGATGATCTCGTCCTATGTGGGCGAGAACAAGCTTTTCGCGCAGCAGTATCTCGCGGGCGAGCTCCAGATCGAATTCAATCCGCAGGGCACGCTGGCCGAGCGCATCCGCGCCGGCGGCGCCGGCATCCCGGCCTTCTTCACCAAGACCGGCGCCGGCACCATGATCGCGGAAGGCAAGGAGCAGCGGGAATTCAACGGCGAGACATACGTGATGGAAACCGGCCTCGTCGCCGACCTCTCGATCGTGCATGCCTGGAAAGGCGATACCGAGGGCAACCTCGTCTATCGCAAGACCGCGCGGAACTTCAATCCGATGATGGCGTCCGGCAGCAAGAACACGGTCGCCGAAGTCGAGAACCTGGTCGAGCCCGGCAAGATCGATCCCGACCACATCATCACGCCCGGCATCTTCATCAAGCGGGTGATCCACGTTCCGAACGCCGAAAAATACATCGAGCAGCGCACGACGCGGAAGCGCGCGTAGGAGACCACACATGCCCTGGACCCGCGAGCAAATGGCCGAACGCGCCGCCAAGGAATTGCGCGACGGCTTCTACGTCAATCTCGGCATCGGCATTCCGACGCTGGTGGCGAACTTCATCCCCGCCGGCATGACGGTGCAGTTGCAGAGCGAGAACGGGATGCTGGGCACCGGCCCCTTCCCGTTCGAAGGCGAGGAGGATGCCGACCTGATCAACGCCGGCAAGCAGACCATCACGGAGCTTCCCACCACGAGCTATTTCTCGAGCGCGGATTCGTTCGGCATGATCCGTGGCGGACACATCGATCTCTCGATCCTGGGCGCCATGCAGGTGGCCGAGAACGGCGACCTCGCCAACTGGATGATCCCCGGCAAGATGGTGAAGGGGATGGGCGGCGCGATGGACCTCGTCGCGGGCGTCAAGAAGATCGTGGTCGTGATGGAGCACTCGGCCAAGAACGAGGCCAAGCTGCTGCACAAGTGCAACCTCCCGCTCACCGGCGCGGGCGTGGTCGACATGGTGATCACCGATCTGGGCGTCTTCACCGTCGACAAGAAGGGCAAGGGCGGCATGACCCTGATCGAGCTTGCGCCCGGCACAACGCTCGACGAAATCAAGTCGAAGACCGAGGCCAGCTACAAGGTGGCGAGCGGTCTGAACTAGACCAGCAATCGAGAGCGCCGGAGCGGACGATCACCTGGCGCCGGGATGCTGGCAGATGGCGCTGTCGGGCAATGGATGGCAGGCGGGCCAGACAGCGCCGCATGCGGGCCGCATCAGGGCGGCTTGCAGGCGCCGCCGCCCGCACAGCTCGAAAGAAAAACGAGCTTGTTGCCGCTTCGGTTGAAGAAGCAAACCGTCGCGGTCCCAGCCGCAATTTTCTCCAGAAAGGTGCCGCCGTTTTCGAAGCGGGCATTCATGATCACAAGCGTCTTGTAGTAGCGCGGATCATGTGTACGGGCAGGCCAACCACCGGCATTGACGTTCGTGATCACGTCGAGATCATGAGTCCATGACATGATCCGCACGTCCTTCGTGCGCGTCTTCTTCTCGATATCAGCGGCGCATGCCCTCTGCTCCGCCGTCCCAATGCCTTCCGCGCGCTTGCGCAGGTCCGCGTGGAACGTGTCAATGAACGAGGCCCCCTGCCCCTGAGCGCGCGCCGACGAGACATGAGCCGCAGCGACCAAAATCATGGAGCCCGCGAACACTCTCCATCGCATCGCTTTTCCTCCGGACTTGCTAAATTTTTGGACGGCAAGCCCTCAACGCCTTCTGATCTTGCAAAAGCGAAACACAGTGTGCGAACGGCAGTGGCGTTCGATCGTCGCTTCTGGGAGCTACGATCTTGAACCTTATGCTCTTCAGCAAGACGCCGTCCGCGTACACGTCCAGCACGCGTTCACCCGGCTCATCGCCCGGATCGAAATTGTACATCATCAACGAGCCCGAGGTATTAAGCGCCACCTCGGCGCGGAAATGCTGACCTTTGCTGCCCCCCGCCGGCGTCACTTCATAGCGAAGCACAATGCCGTCGACCGGACGCGCCATCGTGCGCCAATTGAAGTAGCCCGAGGTCAGCAATCTATCGACCCGGGCTCGATCTTCCGGCGTCCATTGCCGTTGATCCTCCGGCAAAGGACGCGAGCCTGCCCGCGCCGCCTGGCCATCAAAGACCTTCTTTGCAAAGCGCAAGGCTCCCTCTTCCCGCTTGGCGTCATAACGCGACGCTTCCTTGTCACTGACCTGGACGCCATACACAAAGCCGGTACTTTTGAGATGAAGCGGAATCGTCTGGGTTTCGGTCGCGACCTTGAGACCCTTGTCGCGCGGGGACGGATTATCAGCCAGGGGATGCATGGAGTCGGACCGGATCGGTTGCACGATCCCAAACTTCACTGTGAGCCGGCTCTGCAGGGGCAACGTGGAACCCGTCCGGATCACCAGAAAATTATTGGGGTCCTTCAGGCGGTCCCCCAGGCTTTGACCAGCACGAGGGGGTTGCTGCGCGTGAGCGAATCCGGTGGCGGTTACCGAGATGGCGCAGGCGAGCGCAGTCAATGCAGAGCGCATGCATATGTCTCCAGCGCGACCCGAAGCGCGAGAGACCTATCGCGCACAGCTCTTCAGAAACGCCGCAAGGTCGCCGATCGGGGACAGCGAGTCCAGAAGGTTGCATTTTTGCACGACGCTATTTCCAGGGCCTCTCACGCAAACCGGCCAGGCCAATGTGCTTGCGTCATTTCGGGCACACCGGCAGGCCAAATTCCGACTGCGATCAACAGCCCAAAAGACATGGGAAATTGGCCCCAAAAGCGTCACAGACGGGGGCCAAAGGTTTGCGCCTTCGGGTCCGGACGCTATAGTCCGGCCCGCATCCGGCATTGAAAAACCTCGCATGCGCCCATTGACTGCGGCCACCGGCTTCAAGCGCCTCGGAATTGCCGTGGCGGCCGCGATTGCGGCCATTTTCGGCGTCATGGCGGTGGTTTCCTTCCTGATTCCCTCCGACTCGGTACGGGAAGCCGTGAAGGCCCAGATCCGGGCCGTGACCGGCTTCGACCCGGTCCTGAAGGGCAAGACCTCGGTCTCGCTTTTCCCCTCCGGCAGCGTCAGCTTTACCGACGTCGGCCTAGGTGAAGACAGCAACGGATCGCCCGCGCTTCTCGCCGAGCAACTGACTGCGCGCCTGCGATTCTTCCCGCTGCTCGCCGGGCGCATCGAGATCGCCGACGTTTCGCTGATCCGTCCGCGCGTGACCGTGACGCTGGAACAGGACGGCCGCTCCAACTGGTCCGGACTTGTCGAATCGCTCCAACGCACGCTCGGCACACCCGGCAAGCGCGATGACAGTCTCCTGTCCTTTTCCGAAGTACGGGTCGAGGGCGGCAGCATCGTGGTCCGCGACAATGCGCGGGGAATCGTCGAGGTGCTGAACGGCGTCGACATGTCGCTCGCCTGGCCGTCGATCTCAAAGAGCTTCGCCGCCACCGGCAACCTGATCTGGCGCGGCGAGCCGATCGAAGCCAGCATCTCGTTGAACGATTTCGTCGCCGCGCTCGCCGGCAACCGCTCCGGACTGAAGGCCCGCATCACCGCGGCGCCGCTGAAGGTCGCATTCGACGGGCAGGTCGGGACCGGCCCGACGCTGAAGATCGATGGCACGCTGGCGGCCGACGCATCGTCGCTGCGGCAGGCGTTGATCTGGCTCGGCCAGCGGCCGCTGCCGGGCGGCGGCTTCGAGCGGTTCGCACTCAAAGCGCAGACCAACGTCACCGGCGGCACCATCGGGCTGTCGGCGGTCAATCTCGAACTCGACGGCAACACCGCCGAGGGCGTGCTCACTTTCGCGACCGACGGCCGGCAGACCTTGCAGGGAACGCTCGCAAGCGGCGAGCTCGATCTCACGCCTTATGTGTCGGCCTTCCGCCTGCTGACGACCAACGATCGCGAGTGGAGCCGCGCGCCGATCGCGCTCGACGGGCTGAGCGGATTCGACCTCGACCTGCGCCTCTCGGCCGCCAAGGTCGCGCTCTCGGGCACGAAGCTCGGGCGCACCGCCGTCGCCGCCAACCTGCGCGGCGGCAAACTGACCGTGACGGTCGGCGAATCGCAGGCGTTCGGTGGCGTCATCAAGGGCTCGATCGCGCTCGCCAAGGGCCAGCAAGGCTCCGAGCTGAAATCGCAGATGCTGTTCTCCGATGTCGACCTGGAAAACTGCATCGGCGAGATATTCGGCATCCGCCGGATCGAAGGAAAAGGAAACCTGACCTTCGCGATCGAAGCGTCGGGCGCGAATGTGCTCGGGCTGACCCGGGCGATGAACGGCACCGCAAGCCTCACCGGCAACAAGGGCGCGCTGACCGGGCTCAACGTCGAGCAACTGCTGCGGCGGCTGGAGCGCCGGCCGCTCTCGGGCGGCAGCGAGTTCCGCAGCGGCAAGACGCCGTTCGACCGGCTCGATGTCGCGATCAAGATCGCGCAGGGAAATGCCAGCGTCGAGAATTTGCGGATCGAGGGGCCGGCCGTGAAGCTCGCGGTCGAGGGCTCAGCCTCGATACCCGCCCGCGATCTCGACCTCAAGGGGGTCGCAAGCCTGATCAGCGCGAGCGATGCCGGCTTCGAGCTTCCCTTCGTTGTCCAGGGCCCCTGGGACGATCCGCTCATGCTGCCCGATACCCAGAGCCTCATCCGTCGCTCCGGCGCCGGAGGCCGTCTGCTGGAATCGGTATTCGGGGGTGAGCGCAGCACCCAGAAATCCCTCAAGGATGCGATCGACCGGCTGACCGGCGGCAGGCCAGCGGCACCCGCCGCCGTCGAGTCGGCGCCAGCAGCCGCATCGCCGACCGCCGCAACACCAGTCCACTAGCGCTTTCACGGAAAATAAGCGGCCGATCGATTATCATCGCGGGCGGCGAATCAGGCGCTTTGGATTCTTTGCGTTTGTCGCGTTTTCTGCGGCAAACCGGTGTCCACTTTGCCGGAAAACGCTCCATGCGCCGCGGGATCCGGATGCTGCTGCTCAAAACCCTGATCAAGGTCTTGATCGCCTCCCTGATCGTGGGGACGATCCTGGCCCATTTCGGCATCACCACCGACCAGCTCATGCGCGAAGCCGGCATGACGCCCGAACGCCTCACCGATCTCGGCCAGCGCGCGGTGTCCTGGGCGCTGCCGAACGTCCTCCTCGGCTCGCTGGTGATCGTTCCGGTCTGGTTCCTGGTCTATCTGTTTCGGCCGCCCGGCCCCAGCAGCGACTGACAACCACCCTGCCAAACCTCTTTTCTTGCCTGGGACAAGCCCGGCCATGACGGTCTAAGCTTGGCCCAATCGCGCTTGAGGAGGCCCCCATGTCTATTCGCGCCCGTCTGATATCCCCGATCCTGCTCGCCGCCGCTCTCTCATTGGCTTCGGTACCCGCCTGGAGCGCGCAGGTGCTCCACCGCGGCAACGGCGCCGAACCCGAAACGCTCGATCCGCACCTGTCGACCGGCGTGCCGGAAGCGCACATCCAGCGCGACCTGTTCGAAGGTCTCGTCGCGGAAGCGGCCGACGGCAAGATCATTCCGGGCACCGCCGAGAAATGGGAGATCAGCGCGGACGGCCTCACCTACACGTTCCATCTGCGCGCCGACGCCAAATGGTCGAACGGCGATCCGATCACGGCGCAAGACGTCGTCTATTCGTACCGCCGCCTGCTCGACCCGAAGACCGCGTCGAAATACGCCTTCATGCAGTGGTCGATGAAGAACGGCGAAGCCTTCAGCAAGGGCCAGATCAAGGAGCCGGAAGCGATCGGGGTCAAAGCCACGGACGACCGCACCGTGCAGATCACGCTGGAGCGGCCGACGCCCTACTATCTCGGGCTTCTTGCGCATCACGCGTCCTACATCGTGCCCCGCAAGGCGATCGAGGCGAGCGCCGACCGCTGGACGCGCCCCGGCAACATGATCAGCAACGGCGCCTACAAGCTCGACGCCTGGACGCCGCAAGACCGCATCAAGCTCGTGAAGAACCCGACCTATCACGACGCCAAGTCGGTGCAGGTCGACGAGGTCTATTATTATCCGACCGAGGATCAGCAGGGCGAGCTGAAGCGCTATCGGGCGAACGAGCTCGACGTCACCTACCGGATACCGGTGGATCAGATCGGCTGGGCGAAACAAAATCTGCCGAGCGAGCTCAAGATCACGCCGTATTTCGGCACCTACTACTACGCCTTCAATCTCACCAAGCCGCCCTTCAAGGACAATCTCAAGCTTCGCCAGGCGCTTTCGCTCGCGATCGACCGCGACGCACTGGTCGAGAAGGTGATGCGCGGCGGCGAAGTGCCGGCTTACGACTGGGTGCCGCCGAACACGCTGAACTACGTCAACGTCGACGTTCCGGCGGCGAAGCTGTCGCAAGCCGAGCGCGACGCGATGGCGAAGAAGCTGCTGGTTGAGGCCGGCTACGGACCCGGCAAGCCGTTCGAAGTCGAGCTGCTCTACAACACCGCCGACGATCACCGGCGGCTCGCGATCGCGGTCGCATCGATGTGGGACGAAAAGCTCGGCGTGAAGGTGAAGCCGGTGAACCAGGAGTGGAAGGTCTATCTCGATCTCGGATCGCAGATGCAGTTCCAGATCCGGCGCGCCGGATGGATCGGCGACTACAACGACGCCTGGACCTTCCTCGAACTCCTGAAGGGCGACATCGGCAAGCAGAACCCCGCCGGCTACGCCAACGCCGCTTACGACGACCTGCTGCGCCGCTCGGCGACCACGCTCGATCTCGACGAGCGGGCGAAGATCATGGGCGAGGCCGAAAAAATCCTGATCGGGGACGCGCCGGTCGCGCCGCTCTTCCATTACGTCTCGAAGGGGATGGTGAAGCCCTACGTGCAGGGCTGGACGCAGAACGTGCAGGACGTGCATCCGACCCGCTGGATGTCGGTGAAGAAGTGAGGCTTGCGCCGGAACGCGCGCGCGACCACGCCGGCTGAACGGCGATGTTGCGTTACGCGATCCGGCGGCTCGCCCAGGCGATCCCGACCCTCTTCGTCCTCCTGACGCTCGCGTTTTTCCTGATCCGGGTCGCGCCCGGCGGCCCGTTCGACGAGGAGCGCGTGCTGCCGCCCGAGATCGAAGCGAACCTCGCGCGCGCCTATAATCTCGACCAGCCGCTGCACGTCCAATATGTGCGCTACCTCGGCAACATCCTGCGCGGCGATTTCGGCCCGTCGTTCAAATACAAGGACTACAGCGTCACCGAACTGATCTGGGGCGGCTTTCCGGTGAGCCTGCGGATCGGGCTCTCGGCCATCGTGCTCGCCTTCCTGATCGGCACGAGCCTCGGCGCATTCGCCGCGCTCAAACAAAACAGCCGGATCGACTACGCCGTGATGGCGACCGCCATGACCGGCATCGCGATTCCCAACTTCGTGGTAGCGCCGCTTTTGAGCCTGGTACTCGGGGTCTATCTCGGGCTGCTGCCGGTCGGCGGCTGGGGCGGCGGCGCGATCCGCAACATGGTGCTGCCGGTGATCGCGCTTGCGCTGCCGCAGATCGCCTATATCGCGCGGCTGATGCGCGGCAGCCTGATCGAGGTGCTGCGCGCGAACTATGTGCGCACCGCCCGCGCCAAGGGTCTGCCGGAGCGGCACATCCTGACCCGCCACGCGTTGCGCGCCGCGCTGCCGCCGGTCGTGTCGTATCTCGGGCCGGCGACCGCCGCGGTGATCACCGGCTCGGTCGTGATCGAACAGATCTTCGGCATCCCGGGCATCGGCCGCTATTTCGTCCAGGCCGCGCTCAACCGCGACTACACCCTAGTGCTGGGAGTCGTCGTTTTCTATGGCGGACTGATCGTGCTTTTTAACCTCGCGGTCGACCTCGTCTACGGCCTGCTTGACCCCAAGGTACGGTACGACTGATGACGGATGTTCCAATTCCGCTCGAAGTCACCGGACGCAGCCTCTGGGGCGATGCGCGCCGTCGGCTCTTCGCCAACCGCGCCGCGGTCGCGAGTCTCGGGCTGCTCGGCCTGATCGCGCTGTTGTCGCTGCTGGCGCCCTGGATCGCCCCGCATCCCTTCGACAAGGTCTATTGGGATCGTGTGCTGGCGCCGCCCGACATCGCGGCCGGATTTTTCTTCGGCACCGACGGCAACGGCCGCGACCTCTTTGCCCGCACGCTCTATGGCGGGAGGGTGTCGCTGATGGTCGGGATCGTGGCGACCTTTGTCAGCCTCGTGATCGGGGTCACCTGGGGCGCGGTCGCCGGCTATATGGGCGGGCGCGTCGACGCCATCATGATGCGGATCGTCGACATCCTCTACGCACTGCCGTTCCTGTTCTTCGTGATCCTGCTTATGGTCTATTTCGGCCGCAACATCCTTCTGATCTTCGCGGCCCTGGGCGCGGTCGAATGGCTCACCATGGCGCGCATCGTCCGCGGCCAGACACTGAGCCTCAAGCGTCGCGAGTTCATCGAGGCCGCGCGCGCGACCGGGGTGAAACCGCTCACCATCATCCGCCGCCACATCATCCCCAACACGCTCGGACCGGTGGCGATCTACGTCACGCTCACCATCCCGCATGTGATGCTGGTGGAGTCCTTCATCAGCTTCCTGGGCCTCGGCGTGCAGGAGCCGATGACGAGCTGGGGCGTGCTGATCAGCGAGGGCGCGCAGCAGATCGAGACCGCGCCGTGGCTTCTGATCTTCCCCGCGACGTTTCTCGCCGCGACCTTGTTCAGCTTCAACTTCATCGGCGATGGCTTGCGCGATGCCCTCGACCCGCAGGATCGATGAAGATGGCTGAAACGATCCTCGCGGTCGAAGATCTTCGGGTCCGTTTCGCGACGCCGGACGGCGAGGTCTCGGCGGCCGACGGCGTCAGTTTTCAGATCGACGCCGGGGAAGCGCTCGGAGTGGTCGGCGAATCCGGCTCCGGCAAGAGCCAGCTCTTCCTTGCCATCATGGGGCTATTGGCGGCGAACGGACGCGCCGAAGGCCGCGTGCGCTTTCGCGGGCAAGACATTCTCGGGTTGACGCCGCGCGCACTCAACGCCATCCGGGGCAGCCGGATCGGGATGGTGTTTCAGGACCCGATGACGTCGCTCAACCCATACCTCCGGGTGAGCCGGCAACTGACCGAGGTGCTGGTCTTCCACGAGGGATTGAGCGAACAGGCGGCGCGCGCCAAGGCGATCGAGATGCTGGAGCGCGTCCGTATCCCGGATGCGCGGCGACGCTTCGATCTCTATCCGCATGAGTTCTCCGGCGGCATGCGCCAACGCGTCATGATCGCGATGGCGCTGTTGTGCCGACCCGATCTCCTGATCTGCGACGAGCCGACCACCGCACTCGACGTCACCGTGCAGGCGCAGATCCTCGAACTGCTGGCCGATATCCGCCGCGACCTCGGCACCGCGATCGTGCTGATCAGCCACGACTTCGGCGTGATCGCCCGGGTCGCCGACCGCGTCATGGTGATGTATGGCGGCCGCGCGGTCGAGACCGCGGGCGCCGAACAGATGTTCGACACGCCGCGACACCCCTATACGCGCGCGCTCCTCGCCTCGCTGCCGCGTACCGACGGCAGCACCGGCGGAGAACTTGCCGCCATCCCGGGCCAGCCGCCCAACCTGCAACGGCTGCCTGCAGGCTGCGCTTTTGCGCCGCGCTGCCCGTTGGTGGAAGCGCGCTGCCGCGAGGCGGTGCCGCCGCTGGTGCGGGTCGCGCCCGGAAGCGCCGCCGCCTGCATCCGTTGCGAGGCCGCATGAGCGCAAGCCCGCTCCTGTCCGTGCGCGACCTCACCGTCACCTTTCAGGTGCGCGGGCGCGGACTGTTTGCGCCGTTGCAGCCGCTGACGGCGGTCGACCGCGTCAGCTTCGACCTGCAGGCCGGCGAGACGCTCGGCATCGTGGGCGAATCCGGTTGCGGCAAATCGACTTTGGGCCGGGCCGTGATGCGGCTGCTGCCCGCCACATCGGGACAGATCGCCTGGCTGGGACAGGACCTCGTGACACTCGACGAAGCCGGTATGCGTCCCCTGCGACGCGACTTGCAGATCGTGTTCCAGGATCCGCTCGCGGCGCTCGATCCGCGCATGACCATCGGCGACATCGTGGGCGAGCCGCTGGTCACCTTCCAGCCCGAGATGCGCAAGGAGACGATGCGCGCGCAGGTGCGGGAGATGCTGGCGAAGGTCGGACTCTCGCCTGAGATGATCAACCGCTATCCGCATGAGTTCTCCGGCGGGCAGTGCCAGCGGATCGGGATCGCGCGCGCCATGATCCTGCGGCCGAAGTTGATCGTGTGCGACGAGCCAGTATCGGCGCTCGACGTGTCGATCCAGGCGCAGATCATCAACCTGCTCGGCTCGCTGCAGCGGGAATTCGGGTTGGCGTTGATCTTCATCTCGCACAACCTCGCGGTCGTGCGGCACATCAGTCATCGGGTGATGGTGTTGTATCTCGGGCGTTCGGTCGAGATCGCGCCGCGTGAGAAGCTGTTCGCCGGACCGCGCCATCCCTATACGCAGGCGCTGCTGGAGGCCGCTCCGACGCCCGATCCGCGCCGCGAGAAAGCAAAGCCCCGTCTTGCGATCACGGGCGATCCGCCCTCGCCGCTCGATCCGCCGAGCGGATGCGCGTTCCGCACACGTTGCCCGAAGGCCGACGATCTGTGCGCACGCGTGCGGCCGGAGTTATTGGATGATGGACGTGATGCGACGTGGCGCGTGGCCTGCCATCACTGGCGGACGTGACGGCTTAGCGCCAGAACGGCTTCGCGGTCTCGGTGAAAATATCGCTGCGCGTGAAACCCATGTCCTTGACGAGCCGGGTATCGAGCGTCAGCAACAGCCGCCGTTCGCGCCAGCGCTTTGCGGAGAGGACGCAGAAGTCGCGGATATCGCGTGCGAGCTCAAGCAGGCTCGGCTCGGCGGAAAGCGCAGGCGCGCCCTCCGGGAGCTTTCTCTGAATGCGCGAAGGCATCGCGATGGCGCTGTACACGGCTCTTCTCCGAAAAATGTAACGTGCAACAAAAGCATACAGACGTGAATAAAGTGCCGATTTGCTCGGGCATAAAGGTAGTCGTGCGGCAATGGTTTCCGGTTCAATAACCACCGGAACGGGGGTGCCGACAGCTGCGACAGCAAAGGGGTTTTAGATTTCTCTAACCTTACCGCTTCGGTAAAGGTCCTCGATCCAGCCTGGGATTCCGAGCCCGCCTTCGACCTTCGCCAGAAGCTCCTTCTCGGCGGCACGGACGGCCGTGAGCCGCGCGATCACCGCATCGATCCGGTCGAAGGGCACCACCACCACGCCGTCACCGTCGCCGATAACGATGTCGCCGGGGTTGATCACAGTGCCGCCGATCGCGATCGGCAGATTGACGCTGCCGGGACCGTTGCGGACGCAGGAGTTCGGCGTCACGCCGGCCGCGAAACATGGCAGCCTGGCGTCGCGGAGGCCCGGCAGATCGCGCGCCATGCCGTCGGTCACGAAGGCGACCGCGCCGCGGTTGCGCAGCATGCCGAGCAGAAGATCGCCGATCAGCGCGACCTCGCGAAAGCCATCGGCCGCCGCCACCACGACGTCGCCGGGCTGAACGACCGGAAGCGTCGCCATAACGGCGAGATTGTCGGCCGGTCCGGCATGGCATGGCAGCGCGACGCCGCAGAACGACGAAAACTCCGGAATGATCGGTTTGATCGAGGCCGGCAAGGCGGCGCGCCCGTCGACCGCATCGACGATGTGGCCGGTCGGAACGCCAGCCAACGCGTCGAGCTGGGCTTTGGTCGGACGCGGCACCTTGCGGCGCAACGTGATCAGTGGAGGATCTTCGATCATGGCGGGTTCCGGCGTGATGGATCGCAGAGTCATAAACCATCGCACCGGTACCGGACAGATCGAAACCTGTCGCGGCTTATTTTGCCGGAAGGATATCGGCGAGCGCCTGGGCTTGTGCGGTCAGCGCCGGCAGATGTTCGGCTTTTTTGATGTGCTCGCCGAAACAGCGCCGGAACGCCGTCTCGCCCTCCCCCAGCGTCTTGCTGTAGGAGTCGGACAGCTTTTCGTCCTTGCGGCCCGATGCGACCCAGGCTTCGAACAGGTCCTTCGCCTTCTTTTCCGAGGTCCTCCGGATCGCCCAGCAAGCCGCGATCGACTTGATCTCGATGCCGGCCGGCGCGCTGACGACGAAAATCTTCGCGCCCTGGATCACCGTCACGATGATCTCGTCCGAGACGGACGGGGGGCCATCCTGGCTGCGCCCGGCCTGCATCGCGAAAGCGAAACTTGCACCGGCGGGCTTTGTGATCGGCAGAACGCGGGATTTCGAAACAGCGGCATCGCCTTCCAGCGCCTGCGTGAAGAAGATGTCGGACTTCAGCGCCTCTTCGGCCTTCTGCGGCACGTTGGCGACTCTCTCCCACCAGTTGCGATGGGCGCGCAGCCATTTGCCGAACAAGACGTCATTGGTCACGACGATGCGGGTCTTGCCGTCGTCCGAAGCATAGACCAGGCCGTCGAGCTGTCCGAACCCCATGTCGCCCTTGCTGAGCGCGCTGAGGTTGCTTTTGCCCTCGGCCGGAAAATTCTTGATCTGGATCGGCCCGATGATGCGGCGGAGCTGCTGCTCGAGGTCGGCGTGGAAGGTCTCTTCCTCTTTGAGAAGGCCTTCGGGAATTTTCCGCGCACTGAGCTTGGCGATGTAGCGGTCGCGCGCGGCGAGGTAGCCGTCCTCGAGCGGGCCGGCCTGCGACGCCGCCGGGATCAGCAGCATCAGCGCCACGACGGCGGATTTGATCATCGCATTCATCGTCAGCCCCAAAACGGTTGCGCTGCCGGGGCCGATCGTCAATTCGATCAACCTCGGCAGCAGCTTACCGGTTTCATCGCTTACGCGCGCCAGAACGGCTTCTGGGCTTCGAACACGGCTTCGTAGCGGGTGATGCCGATATCCTTGAGCATGCGCTCATCCATCTCGAACAAAGCCTGCCGCTGGTTCGCGCGGGCGGCGCAACGGCCGATCCAGGACACGACTTGGCGCGGCGCACCGGCCAGGACCGTGAGGATCGAAGGACTCTTGGAAATCGGCAAACCAATAGCGATCGCGGACTGCATAATACGTCTCCTGAAAAAAATGCTTTGAACCGGCTGAATGCCAGCACTCTATAGTCGCAGCCCGGCAGCCCTGCGTTCAGTTTCGTGCGAAATCGGATTGCGTTGTTCAGGAAACGGTGGACGTTTTATTGCCGGATATGGCTCTCCTGAGAAACAGAAGAGCGGCGGTGTAATATCCGCCACTCTTTCGTTTGTTTGGATCAATAAACCTGCAGGGTGAGGCTGCCGCCGGGACCGATCATCAGGCCCCAGGTCTCGCCGGCGCCGACTTCGACCTCTTCGGTCTGCGCGGCCTTGCCGCCGATCCGGATCGCGTACTTGTACTTGCCGGGTGGCAAATCGATCACCGGACCGTCGGGCTTCTTGGCGCCCGCGCCGGCTGCGACCTTGATCGTCTGCTTGTTGATGGTGACCACGGCTTCGGACGGGACCATGTTGCCGAACAGCAGCTTGGCCTGACCCTCCTTCGGCAGCATGCCAGCCTTCTGGGCCTCGGTCTGCTTGCGGAGCGACAACTCGACGGTGGTCTCGTCATCCTTGCGGCCGAGTGTCAGCGTGGCCGGCCCTTCGGGCGCCGTGAAGGCGAGCGTGGCTTCGTCCGACTTGATGACGGCACCGCTGCTCTCCTTCCAGTTCAGCTTGCCCAATTCGTTGCGATAGAAGGCGAGCACCTTCGGCAGCTCCGCCGGAATGCTGGCCGTCAGCTTGACGCGGAACGGCGTTTTCTCGGTGCCCAATTGGGTATGACGGGTCGGCGCCGGCAGCGCCGAATCCGCCTCGGCTTCGAGCACAGCGTCGTCGTTCTTCTTCTCCGCGGATTTGCTGAAATCGTCGGAGTTGGTCGACTCTTTCACCGTTGAAGTGACAGTCACCGAGCTGCCGACCCGGGCGGACGGATTGATCCTCACCCCGGCGGTAACTTTCATCGAAGCGCTGCCGCCGGATTGCGTGCTCGCCTGCGCCGAGGATTTGGAAGATTGTTCGGCCACCGCCTTGACGGTGATGAGGCCCGAGCCACTCGCGCTCACATTCACCTTCGGCCCCATCTGCATGATGGTGAAGTCGAGCTTGGCATTCTGCTTGGAGAAATCGAGCGACACCATGTTGGGGCGGTTGATCACCGTCGGCTTTTCTCTCCAGCCCTGCTGTTTCAGCGCAGCGCGGTAGAAGGCCGCAAGCGACTGCACGCTCGATTTGCTTTCGAATTCCAGTTTGCCGCTGCGGCCGTCGTAGTCGACCTCTTCGGCCGTGTCCGGAACCGGGATTGGCGCCGGATTGTCGGCCAGCATAGCGAGTTGCTTGTCGGGCTCGCCCTGCGCGACCCGCACGGGCGGCTTGGCGACAGTCCTGATCTGGGACATCGCATCCGCGATGGCCTGATTTGCCTGCCGGTTGATGTCCTGGGCCAGCCGGTCAGATTCAGCTTTCTGTTGCGCGATCCGCGCTGCGACTTCGGCGCGGCGCGCCTCGGCTTCAGCTTTCTGCTTCGCCTCGGCTTCTTCCCTGGCCTTCACGGCGGCCTGACGCTTCGTCTCGTAGGCGGCATATTCGGGCGTGTCGTGGCCCTGCTCGCTGCGCACCATCAGGGCTTCGGCCGGCACGCCCTTCAGCTCGATCTTGATGCGACCGTCAGCCTGGTTCTGCAACCAGAGCTGCAGCGGCGGCGTCGCGAAGGGACGCCCCGCGTCGCGGACGTAATAGGCGTAACCGCCCTTCTCGGTCTTGACGCCGGCCGCATCGTTTACTGGATTGGCGCCTTCCTTCAGCGACCAAGGAATCCATTTCAGCGAGACCAGCTCCTTGCGGAAGAATTCGAGCGTGTCGTCGGCCGAGTCCTGCGTCATCGCGTTCAGGTGCGGACGCTCATGGTCGAACTCGACGTTGGTCGCATTCGGCGGGAACGGCAGATTGGTGGTGAGCGCCGAGGCGGTATAGCCAACCGCGGTCGCATAACCCTGTGCGGGGGCGACATTGATGAAGACTGACAGGCCGTCGCGGCCTTTCTTGAACTCCAGGATCGCCATATTGGGGTCTTGGATCTTGCCACTGAAGGGGCGGCCGTATTGCTGCCAGCCGGCCTCGGTGAGCAGCCGGACGGTAGCTTCCGCGGCGAGCGGGACCGAAACCGGCACGGTGAACTGGGTGGTCGAAGGATTGACGAAGATATCGGTCGACCCGGGGAGACGCGGCAGCTTGGTGGTGTCGATCCATTCGGCCGCGAAAGCGGAACTGCTTGCGAGCACAGCCAAGCAAATCAAGGCGAAGGCGCGTTTCCTGCCAAGCATTTATTAATTCTCCGGATTCCGAAATTTGGACGCGAAACGTCCTTGGGGCGAGTGCACCATTGTGGTTGGTCGCAGCTGGAGGTTTCCGGTTCAATGGTTGGGCGAATATCGTCCGGCCGGACTGCGGAATGGCTCCCGCCGCGGACCTTCTAGGTCAGCGCGTCCAGCAGAGCGGGCTGCACGCCGAGCTGCTCGACCAACCGCTCCAATTCGACCCGCGCCTGCGGGTTGCTGCGTTGATGGCGCTCGGCCAGGATCAGCTCGTTCTTGAGCGAATGCTCCAGCCCCGTCAGTTCGGTCACGCGGACCTTATAGCCGTGAGCCTCCAGCACGAGCCCACGGATCACATTGGTGACGTGAGCGCCGAATTCGCGCCGCTGGATCGGATGGCGCCAGAGCTGGCGGAACGGGCCAGGCTTGCCCTCGAGCAGCCGCGCCACTTCGGCCTGGCAACAGGGGACCAGCGCAATCGTCTTCGCCTCGTGGCGCAACGCGAAGCGGATCGCATCGTCGGTCGCGGTGTCGCACGCATGCAAGGCCGTCACCATGTCGGCGCGGCCGCCCGCAAGCGTCGCATTCGCAATCGGAGAATGCAGGAATTCCATCCGGTCGAAACCGGACTCCGTCGCGAGCGCCCGGGAGGTCTCGACAAGGTCCTGCCGCGTCTCGACCCCGAACACATGCCCGCGCCCGGCCGGACCGAGAACGAGATCGTAAAGAACGAACCCCAGATAGGATTTCCCAGCGCCGACATCGGCCAGGATCGGATCCTCCGATTCCTTCAAGGCGGCGTCCAGCATCGGACGCAGGAACTGGGTCAGGTGCAGCACCTGCTTCAGCTTGCGGCGCGAATCCGCATTCAACTCGCCCTCACGGGTCAGGATGTGCAGCGCCTTCAAGAGCGGAACAGATTTCTCCGATTGTCGGCTCGGCCAAAGCTCGGCCCAGGTTTCGGTTCCGGTCTTTTTCTTCTTGGTCATGGCCCCAACTTAGTGACGCGAGACGCCCGATGCCAGGAGAAGTGCGCAACTGGCGATAGCTTCATCGCGGCGGCAAAACGGCAGCGAGTTCGGACTCGCCGAGCACCCGGTATTCTCCGGCCGCCAAATCGTCTGGCAAGGCCAGTTGCCCGATCCGATCGCGATGCAGCGCCACCACATGATTGCCCAATGCGGCAAACATCCGCCGGACCTGATGATAGCGGCCCTCCATCAATGTCACGTTGGCGGAGGTGGGTGACAGCGTCTCCATCCCGACCGGCTCAAGCGGCTTGTCGTCACTCTCCAGAACCAGCGTTCCGGCCGCCAGCTTCTCTGCTTCATCACCGCGCAGCGGACGGTCGAGCGTCACATGATAGCGCTTGGGGACGTGGTTGCGCGGTGAAATGATCCGGTGCAGCAGCGCGCCGTCGTCGGTCAGCAGCAGCAAACCGGATGTCTCCTTGTCAAGCCGGCCGACGGTGGACAAGGCCGGCTCGCGCCGCCGCCAGCGTTCCGGCAGCAGGCTATAGACCAGCGGGCCGGCCTCCTTGTGCGAGCACGTCACGCCCAACGGCTTGTTCAGCATCAACGTCAATCCAGGCGGCGGATCGAGCGGCTCGCCGTCGACAGTCATCCGGCCCGAGAGGTCGGGCGTGACCGCGATACGCTGGTCGGTATCCTCCACAACGGCGCCGTCCAGCTCCAGCAACCCCGCGCGCGCCAACTGCTGGACCTCCCGGCGCGAGCCGTAGCCCATGTTGGCGAGCAGCCGGTCGAGCCGCAACGTCGGCGCCTTGCTCATCGGACCGCCTCGTAGATCTTGTAGCCCGATGCCTCGGCTTTCAGCGCGTTGCGCTTGAAGAAGGGTTTCAACACGTTCTCGTACGGGAGATGACGGTTGGCGGTGAGCCAGCAGACACCGCCCGGCCGCAAGACCTCGGCAGCACGCCGGATGAAGCTTTGTCCGAGCGCCTTGTCTTCGTCGCCCCCATCGTGAAACGGCGGGTTCATCACCACGAAGTCAAGATCCTTGAGCCCGGCTTCACCCGCCCGCAGATCGGCCCAGAGCGTGCCCGCGCGCGGATCATCGATATTGCGCTTTGTCGCCTCGATCGCGCGCCGATCGACATCGATCGACACCAGGCTCGTGACTTTCGGTGACGCCAAGACGGCGCGCGACAGATAACCGAAGCCGCAGCCGAAATCCGCGCCCCGCCCGGTTTGTGCCGGCAAATGCTCCACCAGCAGCGCGGTCCCGGGATCGACACGATCCCAGCTGAACACGCCCGGCTGAGACCAGAAGCCGATTTCTTCGACGAAGCGCGGCGCTCCCTCGGCCAGCGCCTCATCGAGGCCCCCGACCGCAGCGGGCCGCTCACAGACACAGATGCGGTGATGCCGCCGTGCGCTCTCCGCCACCGTGCAGCCAAACGCCTCCAGTTCCTTGCGCAGTCGCGATCCGCCTTTCAGTTTCGGCGCCATGGCGGTCAGCGGCGCGCCGGGCGGCAGGATTCGCAACGCCTGGGCGATCGCATAACGCCGCTCTGTGACGCCGGGCGGCGCCAGCATCACCATGCTGGCAAGCGTTCCAGCATCGCGCTCATCCAACGTCTGCGCGCCCGGAACGAGCGGCGAAAATTGGATGGCCGACGGGGCACCATCCGCCAGTTCGGCGGGCGGAAAGCCATACAGGCCTGCGGGGTTATTTTCTGCCATCGGGGGTGGAGTTATGTCGGAACCGCCGGATTGGCAATCGGGTCCGTCCGGACGAAGCGCTTCGACAACAATGAGACGCCCACAACCATCACCGCCACCACGGCGATCATGATGGTGCAGATGGCATTGACTTCCGGCTTCACGCCGAGCCGCACCTCCGAATAGATCTTGATCGGCAAGGTGGTGGCGCCGGGCCCGGTGGTGAAGCTCGCGATCACGAGATCGTCGAGCGAGAGCGTGAAAGCGAGCATCCAACCGGACGCGATGGCGGGCAGCGTCAATGGCAGCGTCACGGTCAGCAATGTTCGCCAGGGCGGACAACCGAGGTCCATGGCAGCTTCCTCCAGGCTGCGGTCGAAGGCCAGCAGCCGCGCCTGCACCACGATGGTCACGAAACACATCGTCAGCGTCGTGTGGGCGATCGCGGTGGTCCAGAAGCCGCGATCGAACTCCACCGCGACGAACAGCAGCAGCAGCGACAGCCCGACGATGACTTCCGGCATCACGAGCGGCGCGTAGACCAGCGCCGAGAACAACAGCCGGCCGCGGAAACGCCGGACCCGCACCAGCGCGAGCGCCGCCAGCGTACCGAGGATGGTCGCCGCGGTGGCGGACAGGAATGCCAACCGCAGGCTGACCCAGGCCGCGTCGAGGATCGCCCGGTCGTGGAGGAGCTCGAGATACCAGCGCGTCGACCAACCGCCCCAGACGGTGACAAGGCGCGAGGCGTTGAAGGAATAGATAATCAGGATGGTAATCGGCAGATACAGGAACGCGAGGCCGAGCGCGACCGCCACGATGTTGAACCAGGAGGTGCGCCGCATCATCGTGCGGCCTCCATGCTGCGCATCTGGATGCGTTGATAGAACACGATCGGAACCAGCAGCAATCCGAGCAGCACGGTTGCGAGCGCGGAGGCGACCGGCCAGTCCTTGTTACCGAAGAATTCAGTCCAGAGCGTCTGGCCGATCATCAGGGTCTGCGAGCCGCCGAGCAGATCCGGGATCACAAACTCGCCCGTGATCGGAATGAAGCAGAGCAGCGCACCTGCCAGCACCCCCGGCAGCGCGATCGGCAGCGTGACGACCCAGAAGGTTTTCCAGCGCGGGCAACCGAGATCGGCAGCGGCCTCCAGCAGCACGGTGTCCATCTTCTCGATCGTCGCGTAGATCGGCAAAATCATGAAGGGCAGATAGGAGTAGACGATACCGATATAGACCGCGGTGTCGGTCGAGAGCCATGTGAGCGGCTCGCCGATGACGTGGAGCGCCAGCAGCACATCGTTGAGCAGGCCGTCGCGCTGCAGGATGTTGACCCAGGCATAGATGCGGATCAGGAACGCGGTCCAGAACGGCAGGACCACCAGGATGACGAGGATCGGCTGCCAGGCGCGCGGGCTGCGCGCGAGCCCGTAAGCGACCGGAAGTCCAAGGACGAGCAACATCGCGGTCGACAGGAATGCGATTTCCAGGCTCTTCAAATAAGACAACAGGTAGAGCGCATCGGAGAACAGCGTCGCGTAGCTCTCGACCGACAGGCCGGCGATAAAATCCTTCGCGCCTTGCCATCCGGCCGAAAGATCGAGCACCGGGCTGTAGGGCGGCGACGCAATGACCGTCTGCGACAGACTGATCTTGAATACGATCAGAAACGGCACAAGGAAGAACACCGCAAGCCACAGATACGGGATCAGCACCGTAACGCGCTCACCCCAAGGCTTTTTGGCTTTTTCCATTGCGTCAGCTTTTCAGCACGACCGCGCAAGCGGGCGTGAAGCTGAGGCAAACCCGATCACCGGCAGCGATCGGACGCTCGACCAAGCGAGTGGCGTTGGCGGTCTTGGCGGTTACGACGAAGCCGCTATCGAGCCGCACCCGGTAGAGCGAGACGTCGCCAAGATAACCAACATCGGCCACCTCTCCGACGATCGCGTTGTCGTTGGTGTGCGGCGCCGGATCGGGGACGACCCGGATTTTTTCCGGGCGGATCGCGACGAACACCGCCGCCCCCGGCTGCATCGCAAGTTCAGGCGCGATCCGCACCGCCCCCATGGCTGCGGTTTCGATCACGGTCTGACCATATTGCGTGCCGGTCACGCGGCCTTCGACGATGTTCACGTCGCCGATGAATTCCGCCACCCAGCGCGAGCCCGGCTGCTCGTAGATTTCCGAAGGCGTCGCGACCTGGGCGATGTTGCCGCGATCCATGACGGCGATGCGATCCGCGACCGTCATCGCTTCCTCCTGATCGTGCGTCACGATGACGAAGGTGAGCCCAAGCTTCTCCTGCAGCTCCATCAGTTCGAACTGGGTTTCGGCGCGCAGCTTCTTGTCGAGCGCGGCCATCGGCTCGTCGAGCAGAAAGACCTTCGGACGTTTCACCAGCGCGCGGGCAAGCGCAACGCGTTGCCGCTGGCCGCCCGAGAGCTGATCGGGCCGGCGACGCTCCAGGCCTTCGAGCCGGACCAGCGCCAGCATCTCGCGCACGCGGGTCGCGATCTCGTCCTTCGGCAGATTTTCCTGTTTTAGTCCGAACGCAATGTTGCCCTGCACGGTGAGATGCGGAAACAACGCGTAGCTCTGGAACATCATGTTCACGGGCCGGCGATGCGGCGGCACGGACGAGATGTCCTCGCCGTCGAGCAGGACGCGGCCTGCATCGGGCGTCTCGAAACCGGCGAGCAGACGGAGCAGCGTCGTCTTCCCGCAACCGGACGGTCCGAGCAGCGCGAAAAATTCCTGTGGATAGATATCGAGCGACAGCCGGTCGACCGCCGCCACACCGGCGAAGCTCTTGCTGATGGCTTCAAAGCGAATGAGCGGGCGCGCTGTCGGATCGGTCCACGGCGCGAAAGAAGGCGCAGCCACGCGCCTCACGCCATCGGGCGCTTCACGATCCGCCTTGCCGTCCACCATCGCCTTGAATTGCCCCACCGCGTCCGCGCGAGCGCAAAACGCTAGCGGTACAAAGCATACGGCTCAACTGAATTTTGGAGCGCCGCGAGCGGCTAGACCCAGGCGAGTTCGGACTCGGCGCTGGAGCCGGCCTTCTTGACCGCCTCGGTGAGAAGTTTGCGCGGCGCCGGGCCGTAATAGTGGCCAAGTTGCACAATCGGGCGCGGATTGGTGCGGATCGAGACGATGCGGTCGAGCAGCGTCTTCGCGGCGACCGGCTTGCAGATATATTCGTTCACGCCCAGCAGGATCGCTTCCAGCACGCGGCTGCGCTCGACGTGCCCGGTCAGCATGATGATCGGAACGTCGGGATGCGCGAAGGTGGCAGGCGAGCGCACGATGCGGACGAATTCCGGCCCGTTCAGCATCGGCATTTCCCAATCGAGAATGACGATGTCGGGAACCACAGTCGCGATGGCTTCGAGCCCGTCGGCGCCATCACTGGCTTCAAAGATCTTCTGTACGCCAACGAACAGCAGCAGGCTGCGGATCACCTTCCGCATATACGGCTCGTCATCCACGATCAGGATCTTCGTGTCCGCGAGAAGAGGTTCGATCTGCTTCGGTATGATCATGACAACAACGCGAAGTTCCCCAAGGCCCGACACTACGCGATTGGACGCGTGCATCTGACCACTTTCGGGTTACAGCCGGCTTGGCCAGATCGATAAAATTTGAACTTCTGGCTGGCAGGTGAATGTTTTTAGTCAATGCCGCGTTAACGTCCGGCCGATGGCCGCACACCAGCCGTCCCATTTGCGCTGCCGGGTCTCCGGGTCCATCTTCGGCTCAAACCGCCGGTCGCGCTTCCAGGTGGCGGCAAACCCGTCGAGATCGGGGCAGATGCCGGCCTGACGCCCGGCCAGATAGGCGGCGCCGACCGCCGTCGTCTCCATGACGACCGGCCGATCAACCGGCGCGCCGAGGATGTCGGCGAGGAACTGCATGGTGAATTCGCTCGCAGTCATGCCGCCATCGACCCGCAGCACCGTGCTGGCGCCGGCCGCGGCCGGCCAGTCGGCCCGCATCGCATCCAGAAGATCGCGGGTCTGGTAGCCGACCGATTCCAGCGCGGCGCGCGCAAACTCGGCTGGACCGGAATTGCGGCTCAATCCGAACAGCGCACCACGTGCGTCGGTGTCCCACCAGGGCGCGCCGAGGCCCACGAACGCCGGCACCAAATAGACACGCTCGGCCGGATCGGCCTGCGCCGCGAGTGCGTCGGTCTCAAGCGCGATCTTGATGATCTTGATGCCATCGCGCAGCCATTGCACGGCGGCGCCCGCGATGAAGATCGCGCCTTCGAGCGCATAGGTCCGTTTGCCGTCGAGCTGATACGCGATGGTGGTGAGAAGCCGGTTGCGCGACTTCGCGGGCGCGTCGCCGGTGTTGAGGAGTGCGAAGCAACCGGTTCCGTAGGTCGACTTCATCATCCCGGGCTTGAAACAGCCCTGCCCGACCGTCGCAGCCTGCTGGTCGCCCGCGATCCCGAGGATACGGATCGGACCGCCGAACAAGTCGGTCACCCCGAAGTCGGCAGCACAATCGCGCACCTGCGGCAGCAGCGAGAGCGGCACCTCGAACCTTTTGGCGAGATCGGGGCTCCATTCACCGCTGCGGATATCGAGCAGCAAAGTGCGGGCCGCATTGGTGGCGTCGGTCGCGTGCACCTTGCCGCCGGTCAGCCGCCAGAGCAGAAATGTGTCGATCGTGCCGAAGGCGAGCTTGCCGGCTTCGGCGAGTGCGCGCGCGCCTTCGACGTGGCGCAGGATCCAGGCGATCTTGGTGGCGGAGAAATACGGATCGAGCAAAAGCCCGGTCCTTTCGGAAATATCGGATTCGTGGCCGCCGCGGCGCAGAATCTCGCACATGTCGGCGGTGCGCCGGTCCTGCCAGACGATCGCATTGTGGACCGGCTTTCCGGTCGCGCGATCCCACACCACCGTCGTTTCGCGCTGGTTGGTGATGCCGATGCCGGCGATGTCCTTGGCCTGCAGCTTCGCCTTCGCGGTGGCGTCGCGCACGGTCGCAAGGACGCTCGTCCAGATTTCCTCGGGATCGTGCTCGACCAGGCCCGGCGCGGGATAGATCTGCCGAAACTCCTGTTGCGACACCGCGATCGGACTGAGCGAAGCGTCGAACACGATGGCCCGCGTCGACGTCGTGCCCTGGTCGATCGCTACGAGATGGTCCGGCAACGCACCCTCCCTCTACTACTGTCGCTATTCCGCCGCTTTATTCTTGCTCGCGTCCGCCATGAAATTCGCCAACGCGTCGCGCTCCTGCGGCGAGAAGCGCAAACCGAGCTTGCTGCGCCGCCATAGGACATCATCGACATCCTGCGCCCATTCGTTCGCCATCAGGTAGCGCACCTCGGCGGCGGTGAGATCGGCGCCAAAACAGACGCCCAGCTCCTCGAAACTGTGGACATGGCCGATCACCTGCTCGATGCGGGTGCCATAGGCGCGCGCCAGCCGCCGGATCATAGGCTCGGGCAGGAACGGCCATTTGCGGCGCGACTGCGCGATCAGGGCCTCGATGTCGCCCAGAATGATGTCGCCACCCGGCAGCGGCGCATGCGCGGTCCAGGGCGCCGAGGCCGCGAAGAAATGTGCGAGCTTCGCCATCGCGTCTTCGGCCAGCCTTCGGTAAGTCGTGATCTTGCCGCCATAGACCGTGAGAAGCGGCGCTTCCCGCTCGGGCTGATCGAGCGTGAAGTGATAATCGCGGGTCGCGTCTTCGGGCTTCGCCGCGCCGTCATCGTAGAGCGAGCGGACGCCCGCATAGGCCCAGACCACGTCGAGCGGCGTGATGCTCTTGCGAAAATACTCATTCGAAACGTCGCAGAGATAGTTGATCTCTTCGGTGCTCGGTCCGACCGAGGCGGGATCGCCTTTGAAATCCTGGTCGGTCGTTCCGATCAGCGTGAAGTCGCGCTGATACGGGATCGCGAATACGATACGGCGATCCGAATTCTGGAAGATGTAGGCGTTGTCGTGGTCGAAGAGCTTCTTCACCACGATGTGGCTGCCCTTGACGAGCCGGATCGGACTTGGGCCCGGCGTGCGCACGACCGTCTCGGACACTTCGCCGACCCAGGGACCGGCGGCGTTGACGAGGACGCGCGCCGTAACGACATCGCGATGGCCGCGCTCATTCAGGACGAGCCGCCAGGTATCGGTGCGTTCCGCGCGCACGCAGCGCGTCCGGGTGCGGATGACGGCGCCGCGCTCGGCCGCCCCGATGGCGTTGAGAACGACGAGCCGCGCATCATCGACCGCGCAATCCGAATACTGGAAGCCAAAACGGTAGCGCCGCTTCAGCGGCACCCCCACCTCGTGATGGGTGAGATCGAGCGTCTTGGTGGCGGGGAGGATTTTTCGCCCGCCCAGATGATCGTAGATGAAAAGGCCGACCCGCAGGATGAAGCTCGACCGCATTCCCGGATTGGGCGGCAGTACGAACCGCAGCGGAGCGATGATATGCGGGGCGAGCTTGAGCAGAACTTCGCGTTCGATCAGCGCCTCGCGCACCAGCTTGAAAGCGCCGTGCTCCAGATAGCGCAGGCCCCCATGGATCAGCTTGGTAGAGGCCGACGAGGTGCCGGACGCGAGGTCGCTCTGCTCAACAATAAGCACGCGCAGGCCGCGGCCGGCGGCGTCGCGCGCAATTCCGGCGCCATTGATGCCGCCACCGATGACGGCAAGATCGTAGTCAGCCATCGACACTGATTCCCCGGGAAGCCAGCATGGCGGGCCTGCGTTCGCACCTCAATAAGCAAGAACGCGGTTTTGCGCGCGTCACAGCTTCACCAGCCGCCCCGTGACCGGGAATTGCGGATCGGTATAGCCGGGGGTCGAGGGGTGGCCCGCCGCCACCAACCGGTTGAGCAAGGCCTCATCCTCGGCATCGAAGCCCTCGTCAGTCGCGGCCACATAGGTCTTCAGATGCGCGAGCGAATTGGGACCAACGATGACCGCGCTGATGACCGTGTTGGCCAGCACCCAATTGAGCGCAAATCCGATGGCCGTGCGGCCCTTGGCTTCCGCGTGCTCCTTGATGGTCTGGGCGATGATCATCGATTCCTCGCGGAACTCGGTCATCATCATGCGGCGATCCTTGCGGCCGGCGCGCGTTTCCGGATCGGGAACGACATTCGGCCGATATTTTCCGGTGAGGACACCCCGCGCCAGCGGACTATAGGGCACGACCCCGATGCCATGATGCGCACAGAGCGGCAGATACTCGACCTCGGGCATCCGATTGACCGCATTGTAGTAAGGCTGCGTACAGATCGGGCGCGGCACGCGGGCGATGTCGCACAGACGGATGATCTCGGAGATGCGCCAGGCCGCGAAATTGCTGACGGCCCAATGCCGGATCTTGCCGCTGTGGATCAGGATGCCCATCGCGTCGATGGTCTCCTCCAGCGGGGTTTCCGGATCATCGCGGTGAAGATAGTAGATGTCGATATGCGTCTTCAACCGCGCCAGGCTGTCTTCCACGCCGCGCAGAATCCAGCTGCGGCCGATGCCGCCGCGATTGGGTGCGGGCGGCGGCAGCCGATTGCCGACCTTGGTTGCGATCACCCACCAGTCGCGCTGACTTTTCGTCAATCGGCCGACAATCTCCTCCGAGCGTCCGCCCGCATAGACGTCGGCAGTGTCGATGAAGTTGATCCCGGCTTCCCGCGCCGTCTGCACGATCCGTTCGGATTCGGCTTCGTCCGCCCGGTCGCCGAACATCATAGTGCCGAGACACAGGGATGAGACTTCGAGGCCGCTGCGGCCCAGCCTGCGATGGGTTATCGCCATTTTGGCATCTCCTTTTTACGCAGGCTGTGAATTGCTTCGCGACATTCCGTGCCGGCGACCGAGCTGCAGACGCTGCTGTTTATCATTTTATCACAGTTACTTAGCTGAATTTTCCACCGGTCTGATATTTTTGGATTTTCTCGTGCGCTACCCTTGGGTTGGCCACAATGCGCGCGTTTGATACCTTCTCTTCTGTCGCAAGTCTCAAGGTCCGATGTCGTCCCCCCGCCTCCTCGTCATCGAAGGCAACCCGCCGGAATCGCGCGCCAAGCAAGTGGCCGCCGGCGGCGTGGTGGCCTCCCAGGGTTATTCCAATCTTCTCCGCGAGCTTTTGCCGAACGCCGTGGTCGACATCTGCTTTCCGGCCGACAAGGGCGCCAACCTGCCGGACGGCGCGGGCCTCGAAAGCTATGACGGGATCACGATCACGGGCTCGTCGCTGCACATCTATGAGCGCGGCCCGCAGATCGAGCCGCAGATCGATCTCGTCCGCAGCGCGCTGTCGGTGGGGACGCCGATCTTCGGATCGTGCTGGGGATTGCAACTGATCACGGTCTCGGCCGGCGGCAGCGTGCGCCGCAATCCGAAGGGCCGCGAGATCGGCTTCGGACGCCGTATCCGGCTCACCGAAGCCGGCCGCAAGCATCAGATGTATGTCGGCAAGGTCGACGTGTTCAACGCGCCGACCGTGCATCTCGATGAAGTCGAGACGTTGCCGCCCGGCTGTACGGTGCTGGCGACCAATGAGATATCCGACGTGCAGAGCGCGGAAATCAAGCTCAACGGCGCCACCGCCTGGGGCGTGCAATATCATCCCGAATATGCGCTGCGGGAGATCGCCGCGATCGTGCGCCGGATCGGCGACGGCCTGGTGGACGAAGGCTTCTTCAGCGATGCGAGCGACGTGACGGGTTTTTCCAAAGACCTCGACGAACTGCACAACGACCCGGCCAACAAGCGGCTGTCCTGGCGCTACGGCATCAGCACCAACGTGCTCGACAAGCGCTTGCGCACGAGCGAAGTGCGCAACTGGATCGACCTGCAGGTGCTGCCGACACGCACCAAGCGCTGCCGGGGCTGATCGTGGACTTTCGTGGCCGCCATGTTGTAGTGACCGGCGGCACCGGCGCGCTCGGCGGCGCTGTGGTCGGAGCGCTGCTGCAGGCCGGCGCGACCTGCCACATCCCGCACAGAAAGGCGCGCGAGGCGGATACGTTTGCGCACCGTGCACATGCGAACGTGAAGCTCTATCCCGATGTCGAGCTGACCGACGAAGCCTCGGTCGCGCGGCTTTACGGCGCGGTGCCGCAGCTTTGGGCCTCGATCCATCTGGCGGGCGGTTTTGCGATGTCGCCGGTCGCCAAGACCGCGAAGGCCGATTTCCTCCAGCAGATCGACACCAATCTGGTCAGTTGTTTCCTCTGCTGCCACGCGGCCGTAAGCGCGATGACAGGCCGCGGCGGCCGCATCGTCAACGTAACGGCGCGCGCGGCTTTGGAGCCGCGCAGCGGCGGCGGCATGGCGGCCTATACGGCGGCGAAAGCCGGCCTCGCCGCATTGACGGTGGCGCTCTCGGAAGAAGTCGCGAAGGACGGCATTCTGGTGAACGCGGTCGCGCCCTCGATCATGGATACGCCCGCCAACCGCAAATCGATGCCGAAGGCGGATTTTTCCGCGTGGCCGAAGGTCGAGGAAGTCGCGGCGACGATCCTGTTCCTGGCCTCGTCCGACAACACGGTGACGCGCGGCGCGATCGTTCCGGTTTACGGAAAGTCGTAGAGCTCAGCCATAAAGCTTTTCGTGCTGCGTGCGCAGCACGTTCTTCTGCACCTTGCCCATGGTGTTGCGCGGCAGGTCGTCGACGAAGATCACGCGCTTGGGCAATTTGAATTTGGCGAGCCGCTGTTCGAGCGCGGAGAGGATCGCGCGTTCTTCGAGCTTTGCCCCTGGCTTGCACACCACCACCGCGGTGACGCCTTCGCCAAAATCCGGATGCGGGCAGCCGATCACGGCGGATTCGACCACGCCCGGCAGGCCGTCGATCTCGGCCTCGACCTCGATCGGATAGACGTTGAAGCCGCCGGTGATGATCAGGTCCTTGGCGCGGCCGACGATATGGACGTAGCCGCGTTCGTCGATCTTGGCGACGTCGCCGGTGATGAAGAAGCCGTCGTCGCGGAATTCCGCCTTGGTTTTTTCGGGCATCCGCCAATAGCCGGCAAACACGTTCGGGCCCTTGACCTCGATGACGCCGATCTCGCCCTGCGGCAGCGCCTTGCCGCTGTCGTCGGCGATGCGGAGCGCCACGTCGGGCAGCGGAAACCCGACCGTGCCGGCGATGCGGTCGCCGTCATAGGGGTTTGAGGTGTTCATGTTGGTCTCGGTCATGCCGTAGCGCTCAAGGATCGCCTGACCGGTCTTTTCCTGGAACTCGCGATGCGTCTCGGCAAGCAGCGGCGCAGAGCCCGACGTGAAGAGCCGCATATGCGCGGTCGCGGCCCGTGTCAGGCCCGGATGCTTGAGCAGACGCGTGTAGAAGGTCGGAACGCCCATCATGGTGGTGACCTTCGGCAGTAACCGCATCACCTCGTCGGCATCGAACTTCGCGAGGAACAGCATCGAGCCGCCCGACAACATCACGGTGTTGGACGCCACGAATAGGCCATGGGTGTGATAGATCGGCAGCGCGTGTAGAAGCGCATCTTTGTCCGTGAAGCGCCAATAGCCGATCAGCGTATGCGCGTTGGACGAGAGGTTGCGGTGCGTCAGCATCGCGCCCTTGGAGCGGCCGGTGGTGCCTGACGTATAGAGGATGGCGGCGAGATCGTCGGCTTCGCGTGGCACATCGGCGAAATCGGCGGGCGCCTTGGCGGCCGCATCGATGAGACTGCCCTGCCCCTTCGCGTCGAGCGTGTCGACCGCGGCGACGCCACGCTTCTTCGCGATCTCGGCCAGCCCCTCGCGCTTCGACGGATCGCAGACGATCAGCTTCGGTTCGGCATCGCCGACGAAGTAATCAAGTTCCGTAAGAGTGTAGGCGGTGTTGAGCGGCAGATAAACTGCGCCAGCCCGCAGGCACGCCAGATAGAGCAGGATATTCTCCGGCGTCTTCTCGACTTGCACGGCGACACGGTCGCCCGGCTCGACGCCGCGCAACACCAGCACGTTCGCAAGCTGCGCGGTGCGCGCCAGCATGTCCGCATAGCTGATGCGGGTCCCGGTGTTGGTTTCGATGAAAGTCTTGTCCGGCACCGCGATGCGGCTGCGGATCTGGTCGAAGAGATTGTCGCTCATGGGTACGCTTGCGGTCAGCCGGAGGCGGGAACGAGTTCAATCGGGACGCTGCGCGACAACCGCCTCACCGCGCCCGAGGCGACGATGGTCCGGTTTTCCGCATAGGCCTCATGGTTCTTCTCGATGTCTTCGAGATCGTAAAGATAGTTCACCATCACGCCGAAGGACTGCTTGATGCCCTTCTCGGACCCGTCACCGAGCCAGTTGAGCTGCTCGAGCCGCGCGCCGTTGCCGAGATGGAAGCGCGCGACGGCGTCGAGCGGCACACCGTTCTTGTTGCGCGCATGCATGAAATACCACGCGGCCGCCCGCATCAGTGGCTCCTCGATCGGCGTGCGCGCGGGCGGCAACTGCCACCAGCCTTCGGTGTCGAGATTGGCCAGCGCGGCGCGATCTTCCGGCGTCAGCACAGCCGAGCTTTCGTTCTTGCGCTCTCGGTCGAGCCAAGCGGCGAAGTTCGGCACCGGCGAGAGCGTCACGAAGGTCGAGAGGCGCGGAATGTCGCGACAGATTTCCTCGACCACCTGCTTGATCAGGAAGTGTCCGAAGCTGACGCCCGCGAGCCCGCGCTGGCAGTTGGAGATTGAATAGAAGACCGCGGTCGTCGCCCGTTCGGGCTCGAGCGGATCGCGCTTGACCGCGAGGATCGGCGCGATGGCGCCCGGGATTTCGCGGGTGAGCGCGACCTCGACGAAGATCAGCGGCTCGTCCACCAGCGCCGGATGGAAGAACGCGAAGCAGAGCCGATCGGGCGGATCGATCCGGCGGCGGAGATCGTCCCAGCCGCGGATTTTGTGAACCGCCTCATGCCGGATGATTTTTTCGAGCACGCTCGCGGGCGTCGACCAGTCGATCCGCCGCAGCACCAGGAAGCCGCGATTGAACCACGAGGAGAACAGATGGACAAAATCCGCGTCGACCGCTCGCAGGTCGGCGCGATGGTCCAGCGCGTCGAGCAAGTTTTCGCGCATGCGCACCAGAGCCGCGGTGCCGTTCGGGGCGAGATTGAGCCGACGGAACAGCTCCTGCCGCCGCGGCTCGGCCGCAAGATGGATCTCCGCCGTGGTCTCGTCGGTAGGGGATTGCCGCCAGCGCTCGATCGCGGCTTCGAGCCGCTTGTGATCAGGGCCGAACTCGGCGGCGAGCTTCTCGAAAAAGGCGATCCGGGGGCCGGTCGTCAGGGCCGCATAGCGGCCCAGGATTTCCCGCGCCAGCGCCACCCCGGAGGCCTCGCCGCGGCCCGACAGAAGCTCCTCGCAGAGCTCCAGCAAGCTCTCGGAGTGGGCTCCAGCATCGCCCCGGCGCGTCCGGGTGCGCTCCAGGAGCGCCCTGCCGCGATCCGAGATCGTCTGCAGCATTTCGCCGAAAAAGGAGGTATTCATCGCCCCAAAAGGCCCATCGCGCGCAACATTGACGCCATTTGGCAATATCCGGCCCGAAACACAAGATCATGGCCGCCCTGCCGATCCGGTAGCCTTAAAGAAGCGATCCGGCCTCTGGTTCCGCGCAAACTCCGCTATAGACAGGGGTCTATTTCCGAGCCGCCGGATGCCTTTCGAGGCGCAGTCTTGGGGCACAGATTTTGGGGCGTCAGGACGCCCACGGAGTGACGATCGATGCCAGGACCGTTGTCGGGCCTTCGTGTTCTTGAGCTTGCCCGCATCCTGGCCGGCCCCTGGGCGGGGCAGATCCTGGCCGACCTCGGCGCCGAGGTGATCAAGGTCGAGCGGCCAGAGGCCGGGGATGATACCCGCGGCTGGGGACCGCCTTTCGTGCAGGCGGCCGGCGGCGGGCATCTGGGGGCGTCCTATTATCATTCCTGCAACCGGGGCAAGCGCTCGGTCGCACTCGACCTCGACAGCGAGAGCGGCCAGCGGGCGGTGCGGAAGCTGGCCACGCGCTCCGACATCGTGCTGGAGAATTTCAAGGTCGGCGGCCTAAAGAAATACGGGCTCGATTACGAGAGCCTTTCGGCCCTCAACCCGCGGCTGATCTATTGCTCGATCACGGGCTTCGGCCAGACCGGACCGTATGCGCACCGCGCCGGCTACGACCTGATGATCCAGGGCATGGGCGGGATCATGGATATCACGGGCCATCCGGATGGCGAGCCGACCCGCACCGGCGTCGCCTATGTGGACGTGTTCACCGGCACTTACTCCGTCGTCGGCATCCTGGCGGCGATCACCGAACGGGAACGAACGGGAAGGGGCTGCCACATCGACATGGCGCTGCTCGACACGCAGGTGAGCGTGCTGGCGAACCAGGCGATGTATTATCTCGCGTCGGGAGAACCGCCGCAGCGGCTCGGCAACGCGCATGCCAGCATCGTGCCCTATCAGGTATTCCCGGTCGCCGACGGCCACATAATCATCGCGTGCGGCAATGACGGGCAATTTGTGAAGCTGAGTGCCGTGCTGGGCGAGCCCGGCCTCGCCACCGATCCACGCTTCCGGCTCAACGAGTCGCGCGTGATGAACCGCGAGATCCTGGTGCCGATACTGCTCCCGCTGACGAAAAAATTCAGCCGCGCCGATCTGCTGGAAAAGCTCGAGAAGGCCGGTGTGCCGGCCGGACCCATCAATAATCTCGCCGACGTCTTCGCCGATCCACAAGTGATCGCACGCAAGATGCGGATCGATCGCGACAGCGCGGCTGCGCTTGGCGGTCACATCCCGGGCGTGCGCACGCCGATCACGTTTGGCACGCAAGCGGCGGCGGCGGGTCGTCCCTCACCACGGCTCGGCGAGCACACCGAGGAGGTGCTGCGCGAGATCGGGGAGACGTGAGCCGAGGCTTGCGGCTGCCGGTTAGGAACCGGGGGCGTTCGGCTCATGCCGAAGCCTATATGCCGCCTCTGGACTAAAGAGCCAGCAGTCGAGACCTAGGCATCGACGAGGTTTTGCCGCATAGTCACGGAAGACCTGACAGAACCAACCTACCAACGTTTTCTAAGCGACGATCTTCAAGCAAATCTGACCAGCACCGGCATCTACGATGTTGCCGGAGACGAAAACGGCCCTCGCAGCCCCACGGAGTTGAAGTCAATGGCGGACGAACCCAAGCAGCCCGAGCAGCCCCAGCGTCAAAGCGCTTCGCTCCGGTATGTCGACATCCCGGATTGTCCGGAGACTTTCGCAGATTCGATTAACGGCCTGTTTTTTGACGGCCAAACTTTGCGGATCGAGTTCGGAGTCACCCGGATGGACGAGGTGAAGCCGAACACGCCGCTGACGGGCCGCCGCTATCCGACGGTGCGCCTCGTACTGCCGCCCTCGGCTGCCATCGACCTCATTAACAAGATGCAGCAGACCGCTGCGGCCTTGACCCAGGCCGGAATTGTGAAACCGAACCCAACGGCGACGAAGGCCAATTGAGCTCCGGTTAGCCACCGAGTATGGCCGAGAAATGTGCTGTCGACAGATTGGGTTCGTTCTGCCGACTGCTCCCAGGTAATTTGGGTTCGTTCTGCAAAGAATGGCAGAAAAACCTCGCGCTAGCATTTGGGTTCGTTCTGCCAAATCCTCCGCGAAGCCTCCTGCGTTGGGTTCGTTCTGCCAACTCCCTCGCGGTGGATCCGATGTGAACCCAGCGCGCATATTAGATATCTCGCCCTTGGTTGGCGTCGGCCATCCTCAGTCGGCGTTTCAGCTCAGAAAGTCGCGAACGGCTTTACGTTGGCGCGACGCTGCCCTTTGGGCGTAGCGGTCGAGCCGATCGAGCTCGCGGCAAATCTCGTTGATGCTGTCGGCATCATCCTCGGTCGACATGCCGGACGCCCCCGCGTCGTCCTCGCCGGCTCGCTCGAGTCGGCTGAACAGCAGCAGTTTCGCGGCTTCGACCCGCTGGGTTTGGATAATGGTTGCCGCCAAAACTCGCGCTTGTTCGAGCCCTCGCCCGCTCGTTTCTGCGCACAGTCGCCGCGCGAGCTTTTCGACCTCCTGGGCTAGGACTACGTCGGCCAGTGGGTCTCGTCCAAGCCCATGTCTGAGAGCATTGCGGCTCGACGCGCGCTTGCCGGCTTCGGTCCGCGGACCCGTGCTGTGGGTGGCATTGCGCTGATTCGCCACCCGCTGCCGTTCAGACACGGGGCGGCGCCTTAGGTTGGAGCGGAAGCTTGCCAATCTCCGCGATTTGGTTTTCGGCGACCAGCGTTATGGCTTTGTCGCGGACTTTTTCCGCTATGCAGCGATCGACTGCCAGGAGTGTGCGGAAGGTGGCATCCCGGCGACGTTCCACCTGATCCTGCAGAGCGTCTAGCTGGCGCATCTCGGACAACCGCAGCCGCAAGGCCTCCGCTTCCAAGTCGCCCGGGAACTCGATCTCATATTTCTTGAAGTAATCTGACAGTTTCTTAGCGTTGCTGCCGACGACGAAATCGCAGCTGAGCTGGTCGATTTCAGCTTCGGTGAGGGGTACGCCGAGCCGCTTGAAGAGGCTGCAAAAAGCCTCGCGCCTTGAGTTGTAGATCATCTTCGCTTTAGCGACCTGGTATCGCGTGCTCTCCATCCCCAGCGTCACATATCGATCCAGAAGCGCCAGAATCGCGGAGTTCCTTGTGCCGAATTGCTCCGATAAGTTCGCCATCTGCTCGTAGTAGCGGATGGGACTTTCACTTGGCAGGATCGGTGGGGCACCCAGTAGGTACTGGAGTTTCTCAGCGAATTCGCTCTTATCGATGCGGAACGGAAGTTTGGGTTTGACGTCTTCGGTCATGATGGAGTTTGCCTTTCACATCGTGAGTTAAGGGTAACAGGGACGACAGCTCCGATAGGACTAGGAGGTGTCGTGCGGAACATCATCCGGTTCACTTTTTTTCTGGGCCGCGAGGGCTTTGTTCAGTCGCCAGACGATGAAACCGGACCTTCTCACCCATCTCGCAAGACTTTCGATCTTCCCGGCCGCGAAGAGATGGAGCCACGAATCGTCCAGCAGGTTTCGTCTCGCCAATTGCGAAACCCGCTCGAGCACGGCGGGGTCCGCATAGTCGATCTTCTTGCGCTTTGGGCAGGACAGCCGTTTTGGGCGTGCGGCTCGACTGGCGTGTGCTGCCGAAGCCGGTGGCGGAAGTGGCAATGGCGGGAGTGGCGCTGGCTGCAACAGGGTCGGCCGGGCCGAGCGCCGGAAACCCCGCCTTGAACGAGGGGCGCGGCTTGCTGTCGGTATGCCCATCAATTCCCGCATCGCTCGGCGCCGTCGCGAGAGCGCGCGGCGTTCATATCGGTGCAACCGCCCCACGGTCTGCATTGCGGTGGCGATGAATTCGACGAGAACTTGGGGCTTTGATTGAGCCGTCTCGGCTTCGAGGAGCTCGGCCAGGACCTCGGCCTGGGCGGCGCGGGCACGCCGGACCGCCATTTCGGCTTCGGCGAACGTAATGCCATGCGCCTCCGCCAAGGGGTCTGAGGAGTCGGCAGCGATGACCGAGGCGAGCTTGGCGACCGCCTCGGGGACCACCGTGTGATCCTTCAAGACAGCCGCCAAGCCGTGACGCAGGGCATTCTTCCGCGAGCGCGCTTTGCCGGCAGCAGTCCGCGGCCCGGTGCTGCGCAGCGCGTTCCGGCGGTTGGCCTCGATCTTTTTCGCAGAGGTCATGGTTTGCGGCCGCTCGGCACGAGGCTCGGCGTGTCGGCGACCTCCTCTTCGTCCACGATCTGCTCATCGTCCGGGACGGCCTTCTCTTTGTCCGCGATCATGGGCTTGTCGACCCTGATGTCTCCGGCTTTCAGGGAAGCGATGATCTTCCGGTAGTCCAAGAGTTCGCGAGGCACAGACATGCGTTGTGCCCGGTAACCGTCCGATAGCCTGCCGATCTGCTCCAACGCCGGCAGGCAACGCACCAAGCCGCGGGTGTCGTCCATCGGCTCGCGGGTGCGCGGGACCTCCGGTACCTTTGGCACCTGGTCCGGCAAGCCTGCCGCGCGATCGGCCTGCAGCTGCGCGACCAAGAGCTCGCGCCGCTTCGTCCCGGCCCTCTCGTCCTGCACGACTTCTTCGGAGAGTTTGAGGAGATTCACTTCGTGCTGGCGGAGCGTGTTGGTACGCAATATCGAGACAGTCTGGTCGGCTGCGAGGAGCCATTCATTGATATCTCTAGGCGAGTACTGCTTTGCGATCGCGCGGAGCAACCCGAAATACGCTTTTAGCTCTGCTACCGAACGCACGGGCGGCGCGCCCAGGAGTTCGCGCACGTCGGCCGGGATGTCCGGCATCTCGGGCAATACGACTGGGTCAGTCATGGTGAGTATCCTTTCGTTTTTTGAGATCATGACCCGCCAAAACTGCGCCCGCGTTGCTTACCGCGGACCTTAACCGCCCTTCGATCTGACAATGACGGCCCAGTTTTCCACAGATTGATTCGCGCGCTAACTTGCTAGACTGAATCTTCGGCGATCGCGATCTGTCTAAGTGCGCAGAGCAAATTTGAGCGCTGAGAAAGATTTAAGAGCTCAAAAGCAAATGCCGTCAGCTCCAAAAAACGGATCTCCGGGGCAGAGTGGCGGCATAAAAATATTAACGCGCTCACTGCAATAGCGCGCGATAGAGCGCAAACGTGGCCTTATATTGCGGCGGTCCCATTGCGACCACCATTGAGCTTTTTCTTTGGCTGAACAGGACCAGTTGCGGTCAGTCCGGCGCCCGGCACGTCAACGACCAAACGGCTCTGCTTCCATAGACCTTCTGCCACCATGAGCGGTCGGATTCCGATTTTCTTCCACCACGCGAGTTCGTTACTGGCGCGGTGCAGCTCACGATGGTGGCCGCGACAGAGGGGGACGGTGTATTCGTCACTGACCTTGCGGCCGAGGGCGCGGCGCTGGGCAAACCGCAGGTGATGCGGATCGCAGGGTTGGCGACCGCACACGAGGCAAGCTTTCGAAGCCACGAACTGAAGGTGCTCCTTGTTGCGATAGCGACGTGGCTCGCCATGCACCAGGACTGTCTTGTCGATCGGGACGGAGGAGCGGGTGCACTTACCCTTAGGGCTGGGAGCCAGCGGCGGTTCGGCGGCTTCGATCGTCTGTGTGGCCTCTTCAAGGTCGAATGTCGCCGTCTTCTTCTGAAACTCCACCTCGACCCTGACCGCGTCCGCTGCGGCGAGCGTGTTCTTTGCCGGAAGGATTCGCTTCGCCCAAACGCACACTTCCTCAGGCGAGCCGAGAGACAGAAGCTCCTGCAGGAGCCGGTCTCTTAATGCTGCTGACTCTGCAGGCGGAAGAGGCGCGACAGTTAACGGTTTCCCGCCTCGGGCCGCCCAAGGACGCGGACGGCTTTCAAGTGGAGGCGCCGATGCCTCCAGTTGCAGAGACGGATCGCCACCTCCTTTTCCCTCCGGCCGAAGATCAGGTGCGTCAACGTCGTCTTCGCCCGCAATACCGACGAGCGTGAAAAGCGCGTAGCGCCTCGCGTAGGTTAGAGCCGCTCCCATGCGTCGCGGAATGGCGGTATCGGCCAGCGAGCAGACGGGCCAATCGGACGAGATCCATTCGCCCGACGCGTGAGCCAGGAGTGTGGTCAACTTGATCGTCCCGGACGGTTGGTCGATCGCTGTCGTTTGGATGGTTGCGATTTCATGCCGGCCGAGCGTCTTGCGCACGATGTCGAGCCCGCTCGCAAGCGATGCGTAGCGGAAAGTCTGTGTTTCCGATCCAGCCTGAACGCTCGCGGTCAGAAGCTTTTCAGGGTTGATCAGTTCGATCTGGGCTTTGGCGAGTGCTGTCGCCAGCGCCGACACGTTTTCGCTAGAGCGATGCATGGGCGACATCCTCCGCTGGAAGGAACTCGAAGCTGATAGCTCCAGATTTTGAGCGCTTGGCGCGAATGCCATGTCCAACAGCTTCCTTCGCATCTTCAGGCACAAGGATCTTTAGCTCACTGCGGGCGCGCTCATGTTCGGAATGGGCTGCGCGCGTGCGGCAAAAAGCGGCTGCCAGCTCGGCCCATGAATTGGACGTGGCCATGTCGACGATGCGAACAGCCTCGACCCGTGGTTTCGGAGGCTCCGCATCAAAAAGATGCGGGGTGTCACCAGTCTTGACACAACGCCAGAACGCCTTCTCCGCTGCGATCAAGACAGTCTGATAAATCGGATCGGCCGGAATTGTCATTTCGACCCATTTTCCGCCTCCAGTGATGATTGAGAGGATTGATGTTTTAGCGGAAGTGACCAGCATGTTATGCTGAAGCTTTCCAGCACATTGGGATCCTAAGCTTAGAATTCCACGTGGACAAGTTGTC
>JADMIO011135761.1_pt1 | contig 51568 bp, 46 predicted proteins | sample 8958161 | NCBI WGS metagenome assembly JADMIO01 (sample SAMN16585339, study PRJNA669376) | soil metagenome | isolation source: Crop rotation soil | place: USA: Cullars Rotation, Alabama | collected 2011
CGCGACAACTTGTCCACGTGGAATTCTAAGCTTAGGATCCCAATGTGCTGGAAAGCACGAATCGGATCCCTAGACAACCATCGACCAGTTCCTGGGTCGTAGACTCGATACTTCGTCAGATAAAGCCCGGTTTCCGAGTGGTAAAACATTCCTGCGTAGCGGAAGTCGGTCGAAATGGTCCCTCCGCTCTGGACGGGGTTACCATATGGATCATAGTCATAAGAAGCGCCGAGCGCTCCATTGACGGAAACATCACGCACCGACCCGAGGTGGTCTTGAGCATAGAACAGACCAGCGCCGGAGGAGCTAAGTTCTCCTTCGGGGTAGTAGCGTCGCGAAACTGCATCATTGGCGGCTCTGGCCTGGCACACAACTTCGCCACACCAGAGATAGCGTGTCTCAACGGAGTTGGTACCATTGGCAGACACGATCGCAATGCGTCGACCGAGACCGTCGTAGCGGAATAACGTCCGCCGTGTCGGTTGGCTCTTATAAGAGATGCTGATGAGACGATCCTCGGCATCCCACTTATAGGTGCGCTCGCCATCACCCCCCAGGTTCCCGTTTGCGTCGTACTTGTAAGTAGAACCGCCTAGGCTGGTGCCTTGGCCAGTAACACTAGCAATTTGATTGAGCGAGTTATGAGTCACACGCTTAACACCTGCTGGACCTTCTAACGAAGTGATATTGTCTGCGGGATCGTACCTATAGGCATATCTGGTACCGGCGGAAGACTGGCCACCTAGTAGCCGATCAGCCACGTCATACGTGTAGTTCCATGTCTGCCGCAGGCCACTCATGGCGGGTGTTTCCACAATCTGTGATATAACGTTCTCCGGAGTAATGGTGTACTCATATCCTCGTGCCCCTCTTGTATTGGTGATTGCTTTCAAGCGGCGGTCATTTGTGTTCGTTTCATAAGTTCTGCCCGTTTCGAAGAATCCCCTCCTTTCTCTCCTGCTCACAAGCTGGCTGGTCTCGCCGAGGTACCTGAAATCGAATACGCCCAAAGCATTCTGGTGTGTAATAGTGCGCCCAAGCTTGTCGTACGTAAACATCTCAGAACTGACGTCGATCGTCCGCCCGATCATACGTCCCAGGGAATCATATTGGTATGCAATGGCGTCATTCTGATACGGACCATCCTCCTGCCGAAGCCGCAATGCACCCGGCAAGCCGACCGCTTGGTAAGCATACTGAGTCGTGCCTGAACCATCAGTCATTGACGTAACTCGCGGGAAGTAAGCGTCATATGTGAACTGCACGTTGTGAGTTGGGGTAAGCGCGTTCACATAATCGATATGATCGATTTGGTCATCTATGCTGTAGGTGTACTGTTTCTCCTGTTTCAGCGCATCCGTAATAGCCTTGAGCCGACTGGTTGTGTTCTCAAATGTGTTTGTAAAGCGCCGGCCATCGGCATACTGCTTTGCAGTGACTCGGCCTTGTATGTCAATGTCCCAAGTCGTTGTGTTGCCATTTGGATCAGTAAGGCTCTTGAGCTGGCCGTTTTCGTAGTAATCGAACTGTGTGATCCGGCCCAGCGGGTCAGTGATTTCTTTCAGATTGCGCCCCGCGTCGTATGTATGCTTGGTTGTTCTGCCTTGCCGGTCCTTGAACTCCACCAAATCGAGCTTGTCCCATTTGTATTCGCGTACGGTTCCGTCAGGGTATTTCTCTGTGACTACCCGATCGAGAGCATCATATTCGAAACTCACTGCGTGGCCCTCGGAATCTCTGCGCGTGGCAACTCGTCCGAAGCCGTCATAATCAAATTGTGCCGCTATGTTATTGTTCGCATTAAGAATTCGTCTTAGATAACCACCATCGTACTCGTAGTTCGTAATGTGGCCCTCCGGATTGGTGATTTGCTTGAGCTGTCCTGCACTGTTGTACAAAAACGTGGTTGTCTGGCCGGCGGCATCTCGGTAGGTGCGCGGCAAGTGCTGGCTATAATCGCTGTACTCAGCGACTATAGTCCAACCTCCGCCGCTCTCGAGACGCCCGGCGCACGGAGCCGGGGAAATCCCAGAAGTAGACGTTTTCTGCTTTACGCGCAGTAGATCGATTTGGTTCGTGTCATATTCGAATAGGGTTTCACGTCCCATCGGGTCGATTCTACGCGTTACTTTTCCGAATTGATTGTAGTCGAATCTGGTGAGTTGGGTGCATCCATCGTCCAGCACGCGGCGTATATGGGTTGGCTTATCCAGCGTAGCCACGGAGGTAGCATGTTGCTGTCCTACATAGTTGAACCAGATACGGTTTTCAAAAGGTAGCTTTCTGCCTTCGACGAGGTGCCCCGTGACGCCGGGTGTGAGGTGGGTCCAGTGCGTGATCTGCGCTTTCGTGTAATCGCCCGGAGCAACCTGGTTAGCGTGTTTATCCCAGTAAAATGTGTTGCGCGCGTCTAGGTAGGTGTTGAAGGTTGGGATTCCTTGAGGCACGGCTTGAGGCGGCTCAAAACCGGGTATTCCGGGAGCCCGGTGCAGAAATTCGACACGTTCCTTGTACCCAAGTGGGTCCGTGACCACAAGCCAGCGGTGAATGGACGAGGTACCCTCTCCGGTTTGCCCGTACGCGAATTGCGTGCGGCCATATGGCGTAGTCATCAAAATAACTAGCGAGGAGAGGTCGTAATCAAAGTTCGACGTAAGCCCGAGTACATCCGTGAGTTGTCTCAAACTACCTTGGGCGTTGTAGTTGAGTTCCGCACGGCGGCCAAACGGGTCTGTAATGCGCGTTACGAGTAGAGGTTGGCTGGGGAGTTCATAGGAAAATGTGGTGACCTGCCCGAGGGCATCGGTGATTGATCTGAGTCGGAGTTGGACATCATAGCTCAGGGAGACCGCATTACCAGAAGGATCGATAATCTGTGTTAGAAACACGCGCCGCGGGTAGCCAGTACTGCCGTCCGATTGCGCGTAAACCTCGCGGCTGCCATCGTTCAGCCGGCGTTCATACGCTATCGGCGTGGCTGGGCTTCGCACCAGGACTGAAGCATCCCCGCTTTCGGGCGAGAATGTGTTGGTAGACGTGTTATAACTCGAGTATCTGACCGCCCCACCACCCGCGACGTAGCGCATGACGTTCGTTCCTACATGCGTCGGGTCGTCTTGTATGTATGAAAGCCAGTTCAGAGTCCATTTAGGACCTACATTGAAGAATTTGAAGTTCGCGGGCTGATTTGCTTCGCGCTGGTTGTACGTGAGCGTAACATAGACTGCCGGGCCTATGGGTGGCGCATAGCCGATTGGTGTATCGCTCAGATTAAGGCTCACAAGCATTTCGTGGACGCTATACCCACACATGCCGCGGTTACAGGGAGTCCTAGGTACCTTGCGATCTTGCGGCGTTGTTCGATCGGGATCGCTGGTGGTGGTGTACCCCATTCCTCGCACTCCGCTCGCTTCTGCAGCTTTGATTTTTCGCCACTGTGGAAGATTCGGTTGATCCGGTACCAGAAAATAGCCGCTGGACTCTGACTCCAGAGCTGCACGGGTAACCCAAAGGTCCTGTCCGAACGTCGGATCCTGGATGTGGTATCGTCCGGCGTTATCACTCAGAACTGCCGCGAAGTGGCTGACTTTCCAATGCACGATCGAGGGCACAGGAATGGGTTGATTCGCTTGTCGAAATATCAGACGATGGGGTAGTTTAGCCTTGCGCGCCAACCGGGCGACTTCAGCCAACGACACGCCTTGTCGTCCGGAGCGATACGCGTCTAGGAATCGTACGCTATCGATTCTGGTACCGCGGAAAAGTAGCAGGTTTTTGAGCGCCATTGGTCCGCAGAGGTAGGCGAAACCCGGCTCATTCTTCATCATCCAAAGCCCCTCCTTAGCGCCTGTGAAGGTCTCTGTCGCCGGTCCTGTTAGAGGGCGTTCGCCGACTTCTGCGAATAGGGCCGCCAACTCCTTGGAATGGCCCAGCCGGGCGTGCATACGGGCGAGTTCGCCTACCACACGATCGACCAGCGCCTTCGCGCGTGGCTCGGTGACAGATCGTCCCGTCGACCATGCCTGTTTCCAGGCGTCTAAGGTTTTGGAGAAATATCCGTAGTGGTAGTAGGACATGCCGAGATTGGCGAGTAAGGACATCCTCCAGCCGGAGTGCGGATAATCCGATAAGAATGTTTCCAACACGCGAAAGTCGTCTACAGTCGTTCTTTCGCGGAAAATACCGATGGCTCGGAGAAGAGCGTCGTCCTCTTCCCGAGACGTCGGAGCGGTCGCAATCAAAGGTTCCTCGAGGCCACGAGTGATCAGGAAGGCTTTGGAGCCCGAAAGATCCGAAGACTCGGAAGCGCCGTAGACGGGCATTCTTGGCGGGAATCCCGAATTAAGAAAGATGATGTCACTGTCATCCGATGCTAGCAGTGATGGGCTTGTCACCTTACCTATAGAGATGACCGTGACGACCACCATCAAAACTGCGATGCTGCAATGAAAACTTTCTGAACGGATCATTTAAACTTCCCCTGCTCTTAGGTGCTCAATTTCGACTACTCCTTGCTTACGATGAGCTCAAAGTGAGAGTCTTGTCATCGCTCCCAGTTGCAACCTGAACTATGATTGAGTTAATCTTCTCTGCCATTTTCTGTTCTCCTTTTCGTTTTCCAGTCGTCAGCGACATGTTTGGCACAGTTTTGCCCCGATACCGAATCCAGCGGATAGCTCCATATTCCATGAGGTAGTCGGCCTGAACGCCACGCGGCAAGGCCTCTAGTCCTGCCCTTCAAGCTTCTTCTCAGTCCATTGGTCATGCCGTCGCGTTTCCCGTGCGGGGTTGAATTCGGCTCTATGAGCATCACTCAGGGAATGCGCATACGGCGCCAAAAAGTGTAAAGCTTTAGCCCTCGTTAAAGGACTTTATTATGAAGGTGTGGGTGAAACGACGTCAGATGATGTCACGGCCCTCCTAAGAAAAGTACAGGCCGGGGATACCGCGGCCAGAGAGCGCTTAGCACGGATCGTATACGACGAACTGCGACGTATCGCGCGACGTTACATGCGGCGCGAGAGGGTGGGTCATACGTTACAGGCGACAGCCCTGGTCCATGAAGCATTCGTGCGGTTAATAGACGAGAAGCACCACACTTGGGCAGGTCGAGCACACTTCATCGCCATGGCCGCTCGAGCGATGCGACAGATTCTGGTTGACTATTCGCGGCGGCACACGGCCGCCAAGCGGGGGAGTGGCCGACATGCAGCGCCACTGGAGGATGCCGCACTGCTCTTTTCAGAAAGCCAAGCGGCCGATTTCGTGGCGCTTGACGAAGCTCTGGATCGCTTAAAAGCACTTGACGCTCGGCAGAGCCAGATTGTGGAGATGAGGTACTTTGGCGGGCTTACTGTCGAGGAGACGGCTAACGTGCTCGCAGTCTCGACTGAGACCGTGAAGAAAGATTGGGCATTGGCGCGAGCCTGGCTATACGGACAATTGCGGGGATAAAGCACGCATGACGCACGGGTCGACAGTTATTGGTGTCGCCGAACGGCGGAGAGGCTGCAGGATAGCCGGGCAGTACTCAAGGAGACCGCTCGCACCGAAACAAACCAGGAGCGGCTCTGCACTGCACCTTCAGAACAGTACCGAGCAGAAAACACGGGCGATATCAGGTCTGGCAGGAAGTGAAGCAGACGAATCGCCCGGAGCGAATCCAGGAGAGGTCGAGAACGCATGCATCTCCAAACCGTTCACAGCTGGTGGGCCCGGCAGGTGAATAACGCCCTTTGTCACCGTTTGCCGCCCCGGGACAACGCTGCTTTGTCAGATTCGACATGGACCATCGTGCGGCCGCGAGTGTATGAAAAGTGCGATAGACTCAACTGCCTAGCCCACGTGCGCATGGAATCCGGCTCCGGGGAGGTAATTAAGGTGCTGCAACAGATGCGAGGTGGTGACCGAGAAGCTGAGGCACGGCTGTCGGACAGACTTCATTCCCAACTGTATGGCTTGGCCGAGCCTTGCATGCTGCCGGAGCGTTCTGGCCACACTCTCTTGCCCACAGCCCTGATTCGAGATGAAGCTTATCTACACTTGGTTGCACAATGAGAGAACACTTGCAGGGCAGGGTGCATTTTGTGGGCGTCTCCGCCAATGTGATCCGGCGCGTCCTGGTTGACTACCCCCCGACAACACAGGCTACGGTGCGCGGCCGCCCACCTACACATCAGATTGTTTCAGCGCCTGGGTGAGCGAGGTGACATCTTGGCGCTTGATGAAGACGCTTTTGAGTGGGCTGACGGATGACGAGACGGTCTCGCCTTGGGTTATCGGCTTGCAGGACGTGGCCGACTCCTCAAGGCGTTCGTACACCCGGCTGCACCACTATGGAGGATGAAAATGACTCCGGAGCGCTGGCGGATGGTGAAGGCTTTATTTGCTGCGGCGGAAGAACTGCCTGCTGAGAAACGCGGCTCCTTTCTCGATAAAGCCTGCGCAGATGATCCCGAGTTGCGCGTGGAAGCCGACCGCTTGCTGCAATGGCGTGCACAGGCAGATACATTCCTCGACGACCCGCCACACCGCGTGTTGGGACCATTGTTTGCTGCGCGGGACTTTCCTATTCGCTCGGACGAAATCGATGATCTGTTCGTCACAGGAATGTACGCGAGTGAGCCGGTGCGAGAGACGCCGCTGATCAACATGGACACCGAAGTTGCGAATGGTCCATTCGAGCGTCCTCCCGCACTTGCGCCTGGAGATCGAATGGCACGGTACGAAATTCTGTCCCGGCTAGCTGTGGGTGGAATGGGCGAGGTATATCTCGCGCGTGATCCCGGGCTTGACAGAAACGTAGCAGTGAAAGTTCTTCCGCTAGCCTTTGCTGCTGACAAAGAACGTGTGCGCCGTTTGTACCGTGAAGGCCGTGCGGCTTCCGCCCTCAATCATCCAAATATTCTGACAGTATACGAGATCGGAGAGTCCCGCGGGCGCACGTTTTTAGCCACCGAGTTCGTCGAAGGCGTTACATTACGTGCACGCCTTCGGAACGGCTGTCTCTCACCCGATGAAGCAGTACACATCGCCAGTCAAGTAGGCTCCGCTTTAGTGGCCTCCCACAATGCGGGCATCCTGCATCGTGACATCAAGCCGGAAAACCTCATGCTTAGACCAGATGGGTACTTGAAAGTGCTGGATTTTGGGTTGGCGAAAATGTTGGACCGGCCAGAGAAAGTGTCGAAGAGCACAACGCGAACCGTAGAAACAGAGCCGGGCAGGATTGCGGGATCAATTTACTACATGTCTCCAGAGCAAGTCTCTGGTCGTGAACTAGATCCTCGCACCGATCTGTGGAGCCTTGGTGTTGTGTTGTACGAAATGTTGATAGGCACGAAGCCATTTTGCGGAGATACGCTAAATCATGTCGCTGTTGCAATTCTTGATAACCCCATTCCAGAATTGCCTGCGCATGTCCCTACCAATCTTGGCGCCGTCATCCGCAAAGCACTCGCAAAGGAGCGTGAAACGCGTTATAGAAGTGCGGAAGAACTCCTGATCGATGTTAAACTGCGTGTCCACAGTCTTGAAGGTTCCAATGCATCCACCGGCCGAATGGCCGAAAGCATCCAACGCACGATCGTGTCCCATGCTGTTGCTCTGCCGGCAGCGCGGACTTCATTCATTGGACGTGAACAAGAACTGCAGGCGGTTAAGCAACGCTTATTGGCTGCCTCCGTCCGACTCGTTACCCTCACAGGTGCAGGCGGAAGCGGGAAGACGCGGCTTGCGCTTCAGGCAGCGGCGGAACTGCTCAGTCATTTTCCAGGCGGTGTGCACTTCATTAGCTTGTCGGCGGTCACCGACCCATCTGTAGTCGCTTCGATGATTGCACGATGCTTTGGTCTTAACGATATCGGAGGCAGTTCGGTATCTGAGGCATTGAGGGAGCACTTGCGCCTCTCGGTTCATGGTGCTGCGCTGCTCTTGTTAGATAACTTTGAGCATTTATTACAGGCATCTCCAATCGTCATAGATCTTCTGGAAGGCTGCGCCTTTCTCAAGGTGCTCGTAACCAGCCGGACGGTGCTGCACGTTTACGGAGAGCACGAATACCCCGTACCGCCTTTGGTTGTGCCCGATCATAAGCGACTTCCGGCTTTCGAGGTGCTGTCGGAGAATCCGGCGGTTGCCTTGTTCGTTGATCGCGCATCTGCGGTCAAGTTTGACTTCACGCTGACTACGGAGAACGCGCCGGCAGTTGCCGAAGTCTGCTCACGAGTCGATGGTCTGCCGCTCGCTATTGAACTCGTCGCTGCACGTGTGAAAGTGCTACCTCCAGCCGCCATGCTCGCCAGGCTGCAAACCCGTCTGGAATTTGTGACAGGCGGAACCAGAGATTTGCCAGCCCGGCAACAAACTCTCCGAAGAACAATCGACTGGAGCCACGAACTGCTCAGCGCGGCCGAGCAGATCTTGTTCCGAAGACTTTGCGTCTTTGCGGGCGGCTTCACTCTCGAAAGTGCAGAGGCAGTGTGTAACGCACACCGTAATCTTGAGATCGATGTGGTCGACGGAATGAATTTGCTTCTGGACCACAGCCTAATCCAGCAAACCGAATCGAGAAACGGCGAAGTTCGTTTCCGGATGCTCGAGACAATTAGGGAGTACGCTCTCGAACGTTTGAAGTCCACTGGGGAAGAAGAGGAAACGAGACAGGCACACGCCGCCTACTGCCTCGTGCTGGCTGAAGAAGGTGATACGAAAGTGAGGTCGCCGGAGCGGGCAGAGTGGCTGACCTTATGTGAGGCGGAGCACGACAACCTCCGCGCGGCTCTGAAGTGGTTACTGGAGCGTCAAAATGCCGAATGGGCGCTACGGTTCGGCCTGGCTCTATTTAACTTTTGGGAGGGAAAGGAATATCTGGCCGAGGGTTCCGAATCGCTGCTCGCTATTTTGAAACTCCCGGCCTCGGCAGCTCGGACAAGAAAGCGAGCCAAGGTGCTGGAATATGCCGGCTGCATGGTGGGTTTTCAAGGCGACTTTCAGACGGCGTCGGTGTTGAAGCAAGAAGCTCTGGACATATTTCACGAATTAGGTAACAAGAAAGACATTATGAGCCAGCTCAACGCTCTAGGTTCGACGGAGATGCTTCAAGAGAATTGGGTGGCCGCCCGATCTTTGTATGAGCAGAGCCTTCGGGCTTGCCGGGAACTGGGCAGCCGGTCAGATACGGCTGCAGCTCTTAGCAATCTCGCGCGTGTCGTGAACGCGCAGGCCGATCACGAACTCGCACGTTCATTTTTAGAAGAGGCTCTGTCGATGTTTCGTGAACTCGGGGATTCGACCAGCGTGGGTTGGACCTACAATTATCTGGGCGATGTAGCGCAGAGCCGCGGCGATCTTGCGGAAGCCAGCCGTTTGTATCTGGAAGGTGCGGACATATTCCAGAGTTGCGGTGATCGATGGGGATTGGCGCGCTCTTTCACCGACCTCGGGTATCTGGCCTGCGATCAGAATAACCAGATGGCTGGGCACTCGCATTTTGATAACGCTCTTCGGTTGTTTCTGGATTTGGGACATAAGCGAGGTGTGGCGAAGGCGCTGGAGGGGCTTACATGCCTGGCGATCTCTCAGAACGACCTTAAACGTGCCTTTACGCTGGCTGGTGCGGCCGCGGCTCTGCGACAGACGATGGGAGCGACTAGCCGTCCTGGAGAACAGGCTAAATTTAAGCGTGCCTTCGAACCAGCTTGGCGCAGTCACGATCCTGATACTGCTAAGGCTCTTTGGACATCGGGATGGGTGATGCCACTCGAGCAAACCATTAATTACGCGCTGCGCTCAATGGAGTCCAAAAGGTCTTAAGTGAAGTCAGACGGGTTGAGAAGCCGACGCACCGCCTCCACTCGGTTGGCGGGGAAACCGGCCCTTCGGGCATGCTCGCGCACTAGGTTTTCGTCGGCTGCATAGTAGATGCAGTAGATTTTGTCGTCGGTTACAAAGCTGTGAATCCACCGAATTTCTGAGCCTTCTGAGCCGAGTTCTCTCAGAACCTCCAAAGACTTCAATGAAGCTTCCCGGATCTGCGCTTCAGAAAACCCGGAGGCCCCGGGAATTTCTCGTTCGATCACAAATTCAGGCATACATCACCTCCTTTAAAGGCTGGGTGTCTGATTTTACACTTTATGATTCAATCGGGTGGCCCATCACTTTTTAACTTCTCGCGCATCAGAGAGAGCGTGAGAGTGATGCCAGGGGCGTGAGAAGAAGCTGCAACAGCAGGCCGACGGGCTTTCAAACAAATTCGATGATCAGGCAATTTGTCCTATCCCCACCGCGGTCCGGATTCCGTCAGGACACCCAGTACCGACTTGCCGATGATCTCGTGCACGGCCATGGTGTTCGCTGGGTGGAAACGGCCACAGCGAACGTCGCGGTAAATCCGTTCCAACTCGTCGCCCTTAAACATCCCCCGGCCACCGTACACCTCCAGGGCCAAGTCCACGGCCCGGAAGGCGCTTTCGACACAGTGGTACTTGGCGGCTACCAACTTGGCCGGCCAGAACGCGCCGTGATCGACCCCGTTCGTCCATTCCTCCGCGGTCCGATCTACGTGCGGGATCATTCCTTCAAGCGCAATGACGATATCGGCAACAATGTGCTGTACCTCCGGGTGATAGGCCATCGATCGGGTCATGCCGGCGACCGAGGTTTTCTTCTTCACTCGCTCGATCACCAGGTCTCGTGCCCTCTCGGCCAGGCCAATGTAAATGTTGGCGAATGTTGACTCAGCCCAGGCGAACATTGCCAGGATGAAAAAATCGGCGCCAGCAAAGCCTGACCGTCTGATCCGAACAATATACTGATCTGGCACGAATGCGCCTTCCAGGATTGTGTCCTGGCTGGCTGTCGCTCGCATACCGAGAGTGTCCCAAGTCTCCGCGATTCGGTATCCTTCCGCGTCTCGAGTCATGATACCGTGCACCATCATGGGCTGATTCGGGTCGGCATTATCCATACCACAGATGTTTAGCCTTGTCCATACGGGTCCCAAGCTGCCGAAGTTTTTGTGTCCGGTGAAGCGGTATCCGCCGTTGACGCGCTCAGCCTTCGCCGATGAATAGAGAACCTCAAGATCGTTGCCCGCCTCGGCGTGACCGTAGGCGAATACCTCACCCCGTGCTGCCTCTTCCAGGATCCACACTTGTGAGCTATCACCTCTGCGCCACATATCCGCGGCGGTCCCGGTTGCAACCAGGTGCATATTCACAGCAAGTGCCGTCGGCGCGGAGCGCCTCGCAAGTCGACGCTGCTGCTGGCAGACCTCGGCCAGCGTCAACCCCAGCCCTCCAAACTCCTTCGGAATCGCCTGCAGCAGATAACCGGCCTTCTGAAGATCATCGAAGTCCTCGAAGAAGAAGCGGTTCTCCCGATCGTACCCAGCCGCCCGTTGCGCGCAACGTTCCAGGACATCATCTGGGAGTACGGCGGACGTTAGTGCAAACGTCGTCATAAATGCTTTCAGATGTTTTTCTGTTCTGACGTTATGCATCAGCATAGTACATACAGCAGCACGCGTGTAAAAGGTCAGTGATGTTGCAAGCCGCAACAGAGTCGCGTTTAGCGGTAACTGCGAACAAGACACGCCCAGCCGTCATCACACCGTGGCAATATCAGACCGCGGCAGACGACGAACCCAGAATGCCGTGGGGCCTGTGCGCGATCACAGACCTGAACGATCGCTATCTGGACTTGCTGCTCAAGCTTGGGCTCCATCGTAATTCCCGCGCCTAGCCTGCCCGGCCCAGTCTCTGTATCCTTGGACACATCTTAATGTTCGAAACACAGGTGTTTATGAACACGATTGTGGCTGGCGCAAGTACCGCTTTTTGAATACGCGATTTGGGACGTTTGCAGAGGGGGTTCTTGAACAAGATCCTATGTAGCGCAATTCAGAGACGCTGTTGTCCGCGAGAATAGGCTATTGGTCTCAAAGCAACGCTCCTCGACGATGAAAATACTCCGCACCTGCTGATCCCCGAGGGCTGATCGGTTTGAATCGGAAAGACCTTTAATCGATCCAGCGCGGCGAGTTCTTCTGGTTACCGACAGGACAGAACGTACCACTGACCGAGAAGAGCGACATTGTCATCCTCTTCGAGGAGACCGACGAACAACTTGTTGAGCGCATGAAGGCTCACTTGCCAGTCACCCGAAGTCATCACCATCGCCGCAAAAGCTCTCGACCACGACAACGGTAGGACAAAGGGGTGACGGCGCAGGAGACTGCGTAGCGATATTCTGGCATGAGATGTTGGGCGGGCATTGGGGCCGCAACACCGCAACCCCCGGGCTGCCCAGTAAAGTGCGCAACTTGGGAAAGATACGGACCTGTTAAAGGCATCGACCGGCAGGTCATCATTCTGTGCGTCAGGTGGTATCTGACGTACAAACTCAGTTCACGCGAACTGGTCGAAATGATAGGCGAGCGTGGCACTCGCCCCTCAGCTGACACTGGGGTTCGGGCGGTTCACCCGCCGGCATCCGCACCTCAGGATCGAGAGCGGACGGTGGAAGGCGACCGGCAATCCAATCGTCCAGAACCACATACAGTTTGCGCCGCTTTTTGGGCAGTGCCTGCATGCTGTCAGCCTCGCGCGCGCAGGAGATCCAAAAAAGCAGGCGCAGAAATGGCGTTCTGACGCTACCCCGGAGAGTCTCATCCGCCGCAGCGCTGGCGCATGGATGGAGATTCACAAGCAAAAAAGGCCACCCGTTTCGAAGTGGCCTTTTTCATTTGGCGGCTGGCTTACCAGTGCCGATCATCAACCAGATCTCCAGGATCCGTTTTACCATCCACAGGTGCAACACACCCCAGGTTTCAATGGTACGATTCGATAAGGTAATCGTTCCATCCGCGCTTGCGGCTCCTGCTCCCGGAAGATCTAGATTTACTCGCCGCCGCGTATTCGGACGTAGAACGCACTCGAAGACGAATGGATCACCTTCTGGATCATTTGTGCTCACCAACCTATCTAGTGGAACCGTCCCAGTCATTTCGTTCCTATGCTGCGGCGCTTCGGATCGGTGTAAGTCCAGCCATTTTGCTAAACCGCCACTCTAGGAAGCGATTGCCGGACTTGTCCTGTCTGGCCTAATGGGCAACATTCACCTATCCAGTTTGCCGCCACGTCTCGCAATTGAACCCTGCATTCTTTCACCCGCCCGGCCTGCCATAAGACGAGTAACGGTCTGGTGTATGCATTAACCGATCCGGATAGCATGACTACCCCACCTCTTGCTTCCGAAATACATTTCATGTCGCCGACGACTCGCCCGAGTCCGAAAAGCGCAGTAACGCTGAAATGTGAGTTGCCGGCCCTCGGTAGTACGAATGCTGACTTCAATGTCCGCATTCCAGTGATTGCTCCTTCCCCATGATCCGTCTTGAAGCGCTGCATAAACCGAGATATCCTCGCCTGTGACATCTACATCGTGGTCGGTCACAAACTCCCTGAAGTCACCCTCGTCCCAGTCTTCACCTGCGCCTTCTCTTAGGTGCTCAATTTCGACTACTCCTTGTTTTACGATGAGCTCAAATTGAGAGTCTTCCTTGTCATCGCTCCCAGTTGCAACTTGAACTATGATTGAGTTAATCTTCTCTGCCATTTGTCGTTCTCCTTTTCGTTTTCCAGTCGTCAGCGACATATTTGGGACAGTGTTGTCCCGATACCGAATCCAGCGGATAGCTCCATATTCCATGAGCTAGTCGGCCTGAACGCCACGCGGCAAGGCCTCTAGTCCTGCCCTTCAAGCTTCTTCTCAGTCCATTGGTCATGCCGTCGCGTTTCCCGTGCGGGGTTGAATTCGGCTCTATGAGCATCACTCAGGGAATGCGCATACGGCGCCAAAAAGTGTAAAGCTTTAGCCCTCGTTTAAAGGACTTTTATTATGAAGGTGTGGGTGAAGCGACGTCAGAGGATCACGGCCCGGTAGTGTTGCATCTACGGTGTGGCAGACAGGGTGCACGATTTACAGAATCGCTGAACGCCCGGTAAACAGGCTCTTCTGAGGAACCTCGCTGGGGAACCTTCGATATCAGCGAGTTAGACGGCAGGTTGCAATGGCACGAGTTTGTAGCCGCGCTGTGCGGCTTGCTTGTGGAGTCTTGCCTCCAGCCGCTTCTCGCGCATCGTATCGCGGTGCGCCCAAAGCGAGGCATCGTATTCCACCTGCTTGTTCACCATCGTATAGAAGATGATGGCAATTTTATGTGCAGTCGCCGTAGTGGCTGCAGCGGGCCCCAGTTTAGCTTTCATCCGGCGAAGATAGTCGCCCATCGGCGTCTGGTCACGATGCAAAGAGTGGGCCGCCAGCCGGAACAGCGTCCCCGCACGACTCTTCGTGCGGCGCGCCCTTCGCCACAGCACCTTGCCGCCGCTGATGTCGTTGTCGGGGCACAACCCCAACCAGGAAACGAAATGCGCCGCCGTGGGCCAACGCGACATGTCCCGCCCCACTTCGCTGAAGAGCATGAAGACCAGCGTCATCAACCCGGGGATCTGGGTCAGATCCACGCCGAATAGCTTGTACGCCTCGGTCCGCATGTCGAAATCCTGGTTCCCGCTTTTCTTCTTGCGCTTGCGCTGCTTCTGCTTCCGGTCCTCCGGCAGGGGCTTTTCCGCGGGATTCACCTTCGGATCGAACGCCGCCACCAGCTTCTCGATCTCCTGGTCGCAAGCGTTGATCTGGTCGCGATAGCTCCGATACAGCGACAGCCGTTGTTTCAACGCCAGAATATGCTCGGGCCGCCAGTTGCCCTCCAGCGATTTCCGGATGGTCTCCTCGCTGGCCTTGATCCTTGGATCGCGCAGCTTGGCTAACTTTACCGGATCTCGCTCTCCGCCCACGATCGCATCCAGGATCGCCAGCCCCGTCAAGCCGGTGATGTCCGAGATCACGTGCTGAAACTGCACGTTCATCTGAGTGAGGGCTTTCTGCATGTGTTGCACATGCTGACTGGCCATCTCCACCAGATCGTTGCGATGCCGCATCAGTGAGCGGACTGCGCACACCTCCCCGTCCGGCCGGAATGCCGAATGCAGGAGCCCCATCGAATGCAAGTGCTGGATCCACTGGCACTCGTGAAAATCGGTGCGCTTGCCTGGTACGTTCTTCATGTTGCGCGGATTCACCAGACAGGGCTGGATGCCGTGCTGTTCGAGTACGTCGTATACAGGAATCCAGTAAACACCAGTGGATTCCATCGCCGCCGTGGTGATGCCACAACGGACCAGCCATTCGGCCATTTGCCGCAGATCGCCGGTGAAGGTTTCGCACTTGCGGACGGGATGTTCATCCCGGTCTGCCGGCACGGCCACGTAGATTTCTCTGGCTCCGATATCGATGCCAGCTGCATTCGGCTGAAACACCGGATGCGCCGCCTCCTTCCGTTGACTGGCACGCTTACTGCTGGCTATCTTCGGTTCCTGTTTGCCCGTCTCAGTCGGCTTCTTTGTTTTTGACATCGCGCTTCTTCCTTCGCTCGGGCAAACGGCCAAGCCGCGCACGGAAAGTACTCTTCTGAACGGAATCCGTGTGGGTGGTGTCCCACACGGTAACCACTGCTTAGTGCACGGAGCTTGGGACCACGCTTTCAATCGGGTTTGAAAACACCACTGAAATTCCGGCCTACTTCCGCTGCCTGAACTCCTTCAGTGTGTGACACGGGCTCGGGATGACGCCAGGTTCCTTCCCGCTTGGGCCCGCGACGCGGGCGCACCGCTTTCAAGAAAAACAGATTCCACGTGACCTGCTTAACATCCGTAGATGCAGCACTTACTTGTCACCTGGATACTGACGCCACTTTGAACGGATTTGAAGGCAGTAATGGGCAACATTTCACCTTGACTGACTTGCCCAGGTGTGGTGCTTCTAATTTTATTAGAACTGACCTAATGCCTCGTTGACTAGGGCTGTCGCTTGTAAGGTGTGACCGGCCCTCTCGCGCCGCATGTAACGTCGCGCGAGACACCACAGTTCATGGTAAATGATTACTGCTAAGCGCTCTCTGGTGACCCGTATTCCCAGCCCGCACTTTTCTCAGCAGGGCTGTGACATCATCTGACAACGCTTCGACCACACTTCATCATAATTGTGCCGCTACTCGAGTGGGGGCGAACTGTTTACCCTTTTTTACTCAGTCTGCGCATTCCTGAATGGATGTTGCATTAGTTTTACAGTGCACCTACGGTGTCGGCTACGTGCCCGCTCACGTTGAGACATCCTAGCTTAAGGAGTGATCATGCCTGTACAAATCGGATACATTACACCCACAAAACTCACCGGTAACGACCGCAAGAGGGTAGACGTCACGAAAGCCTGTGTTTCTAAAGTATTCCTGCATCGTTTCCCAGATGGTGTCGCTCGACTCGATCAGGGGCACTGTTGCAAACTTCAAATTTCGGATCGGAGCGGATTTTCAGAAATTCGCCAACCGGCCGACCTGCAAGCAACGCTCAAGGTCGGACTGTGGTGTTAAGGCCGTCCACTGTCCAGACCTCGATGGGATACAGGCAAAAAAGGTGATTGATCAATGAGACGTACCATATTCCTTCTCACCATAATTGGTGGATGTGTCTACCAAACTGCTGGCCAGCAACCGTTATCCCAAGGCCGCATCGAGCCGAAACGGGGGATCGACTTAGATACCAGTGTATTTCCACCAACACCCAAAGGCTACCGTGAGGCTGTCGATCCCACGCGGACCCTCAAAATCACGCCGCTGCAAACCACGTTTAACGAAGGGCAAATCTCTGCTGTTCGCCACCGCGCCGAAGCCGATGATCGCGTGAAAAGGGCACTTGGGGCCCGTCCGGGCTTCTTGAGTGCCTCAATCGCAGATGGCGAGAAGAGCGGCACTGTGCCCAAAGAGATGATTAGACTGGCGTATTTCAACTATCAGACGAATCGTGCTGTGAATGTTTTTATCGCTGGCGATCAAGTGCAATCCGTTCAAGTCAAGCCAAAGGAATACCGGCCCCCAGAGAGCCCTGAGGAGGTCACCGCAGCTGAGGAGATCGTGAGGCGTGATCCACGCCATAGAGCCGTGATCGACGGACTGCCTGTGCGGGGCATTCTTACGGAAGCGCCCGCGGGTCGGCGATATATATATCTCCTATTTAAAAAGAGGGATCAGCCCGCTACTTACGACGCTACGGTTGATATGACAGCCGGCAAAGTTGTTAGTGCGCGTTCAATCAACAAGTAAATAGCCTAAAGCCTGTTATGAAGCATGCATGTATCTATTTCTCTGTATTGCTCGCGATCGCCACAAATGCCGTTGGCCAGCAGCGTTGGTTTCCGACAGCCGACGCCGGTTCTATAACCGTCGGCGATTGGTCCTTCTCCTGGACGATTCACGGCCATGACGAAGGATTGGTTCTACAAAACGTCTTTTGGAAAGGCACTAAGGTGCTCCATAAGGCAAGTATGCCTGTGATTCGGGTTAAGTATCGGGGTCTCGATAGAGACGTTCGTGATGGCTGCGGACCATATGCCGACCAGATCGGGGCCGTCAAAGCATTCCCAGGGGTACCGGCCGAGTTTAACGTGGCTATCCGGTTATGGGATAGCCAACTCTTGGAATTGGGCGTGTACGACGAGATCGGTGGGTACGACTTGCTTCAAACGTGGGCCTTTCACACGTCTGGATGGATGGAAGGAATGCTCCACAGCCGCGGTTGGTCGTGTGGGGACCCTCCTGGTAGCCGGCGCAATCATCGCCACCACCCGTACTGGCGGTTCGACTTCGACGTCGAGTCCGCCAAAAATGAGGTCCTCCAGTTCAGAACGTCAGCAAGTGGTTCAACCCGCTTTCTTCGACGAACCGTAGAAGGACGGACCGCTAGGCTTCCGGGTGATCATCTTTTGGGCGTTCAGGTGAGATCAACGGTATCCGACAAACATGTAAACGCTTACATCGTTAACAATGAGATGTCAGACAGTACTGGACCTCCTTGGTTCAACTACTCGAACAGGGACGCCGTATGGCGTCGCTATCATTCAAACGAAGACGACGGATGGGGCTTCGGGGAGGTGGGCGATCTTGGATGGGGCAATCCACCGGAGAACATTAATCGCGAAGATGTTGTCATCTGGCTTGTGGGCCATGTGTCCCACAACTGGGATGGACAAGAGACCTCGAAGCTTTTCTTTCATTCTGCAGGTGCAACGATCAGGCCTTCCTGGTAACCTGCTTAAACAAACAGAGGGCACTGTCACACTGGCGGCGAGTAGAGGCATGCGATGCTGGCTGGGTGCCTGCAGATCCTTACCGTGGCCATCGCTTTCCCGAGGAAATCATCTCGCAATCGGTCTGGCTGTACTTTAACTTTTGCTTGAGCTTGCGAGATGTCGAGTTGATGATGGCCGTCCGGGGAGTGCAGCTCAGCTACGAGACGATCCGGCGTTGGTGCGACAAGTTCGGCCAATCGTATGCGGCCAAGCTGAAGCGAAGACGAGCCAAGATCGGCGACAAGTGGCATATGGACGAAGTGTTTCTCAAGATCAATGGCGTCCAACATTATTTATGGAGAGCGGTCGATCAGCAGGGTGCCGTGATCGACATTCTGGTGCAGCCCAGGCGTGATCGGCTGGCTGCCATCGACAGCTTCTTTCGTAAGCTGTTACGCACCTGTGGGCGACAGCCCCGCGTCATGATTACGGATAAGCTGCGAAGCTATGACGCCGCGAAACGAGTGGTGATGCCGCGGGTGGCTCACCGGCAGCACCGGTATCTCAACAATCGTGCGGAGAACTCGCATCAACCGACCCGCCAACGCAAGCGCCGCATGAAGCGCTTCAAGTCACCCGAGCACGCGCAGCGGTTTTTGGAAGTGCAGGGCATCGTGGCCGCCCACTTTCGACCCAAGCGCCATCTGTTGACCGCCGCTGAATATCGAGCCGAACGAGAGAGACGATTTCAAGTCTGGGCTGACGTTAGGCAGATGTGGACGGCAGCACAGGCCGACAACACATTCAGCTAACCGACAAGATATCGGTCCACCGCTGAGCATTCCCCGGGGTCTTCGTGGACCGATGAGGCGGTAATGTGACAACGCCTCCGGCGATGATTATGCCAGTGACAACCCGGCCGACACCCGGAAGCGAAAGGAGCAGCGTAATATCCCGGTGTTGATGCGAATCGGCATTCTCAGCGGCTGCAGTCTCCATTTCGTTCAGCACGTTCTGCATTCGATCAGCAACCTGTTTCCGCTGCGTGTGCATGACACGCAACTGAGGTAGTAGTAACAGTGCATGTTCACTGATCGCCTCCGCCGTTCCGGGCGATAAAGGCAGAGCTGGCCCCGTCAGGATTTCATGCACCTGCTCGGCGGTCCAGCGCCGAATATGATGCTTTGACAACAATTGCCGTAATCGAGAGACTGCGATTCTGGCGCCCCGCTGCGGTGTAGGAGCAGCTCGAGCAGAGCCCACAACCAAGGTTCATCGGGGTGGGCGCACAATTGAAGCAACTGCGGATAATAACGCAGCAGGAGCTGATACAGTTGATTCACCGCACGATTTAGATCCCCGGAAAAGCTCTCCTCTGTTCGCGAGAGTTCACGAATACGAATAACCACTGGGTCATCCGCCATCACCCGCCGGAAACAATGCTGATCGGTGCGCAACGAATCAGCTGCAACAAATGCGTCGCGACGATCATCTTTCGCGCCGGCAACGGTGTAACGATCTCGAAACCGATCGAGTTGTTTAGGATTAATCGAATATACAGCGTACTTACGCTCCAGGAAAGCTTCCACCACCGGACCACGCGGAACCTCGATAGCGACGGCGATCCGCTCAGCTTCCATCTGCGTCAACTTGTCCAGAAGGCACAGAAACGCACTGATCGCTTTTCCGCTGTGCTCAATGCTCCGCTCCCACACCATCTTCCCTTGTGCGTCGATAATGCAAACCTGGTGCGACTCCGTGCCCCAGTCCACTCCAACGTAAAATACACATTCGTTCCCCATGAACACGCCTCCCCATTGAAGACACCCGACCAACCATAGCCAACGTCGGCCGTGTACAGGCGCTCAAATGGCGCAAGCTCCCCACGGGACTTTCGGCTAGAGGGGTCACCCAGGCGAGGCGCTGCTCCATTTGAGGCGCTCCGTAATTCGTCGCGGGTGCTACCTTGGCGCTCCCGCCCGGGGGCCGAGCTGTCTAGAGGTTTATCTCACTTCACAGATGAAAGGGTACAGGTGTTACCTATACCGTGCCATCGATCGTGATGGGAACCTGGTCGACTCCATGCTCAGTGCGACGCGCGACATGGCGGCGGCCCAGCGGTTCTTCCGTGGTGCTGTCTCCGTTCTAGGAAAGCTTCCGCGCCAAGTAACAAGCGATGGCCACGATTCGTATCCGCGCGCCATCCGCGCGGTCCTTGGTCGTAAAGTCGAGCATCGCTGCAGCGCCTACTTGAATCGGCGGATCGAGCAAGATCACCGCGGCGTAAAACAGCGATACTACCCACTGCTGGGATTCGGCGCGTTTCAGTCTGCCCAACGCTTCTGTCGAGCCTTCGAGGAAGTTCGGCAATACTTTCGGCCGCGACGTAAACAAAACCAGATCATCTCACTGGGTGGGCGTAGAAGACGATTTGTTAGCAGGGCACAAGCTCTCGAGTTGATGTTCCTGGCGGCGTAATCACAACAGAAACATCTTGCCGAGACACGCACGATTGTCGTCGTCTCGCAATGCCGCCAGTCCTGACACTTTCCATGTTGAGCACTGCATGAGCTCTAATAGTTCTCGCCGTTCACGATGCGTCTGACGGTAATGGGGCAGATCAGGAAGGGACTGAAGGGCGTGGAGTCAGCGAGTTTGGCCGAGCAGGCCGAACGGGATCTGGAAAGCCTGAAGTGGCACCTGTGGAACGGCAACGTCGAGCCGGCGCTTCGTCTGATCGACGATCTGAAGCAACTGTTGGCGGGCGAAGAGATCAGCGCCGAGCGGCAGAAGCTGCTGAAGGCCATTCGTGAGTTTGGCACCTACATAGCAACCAACCAGGCGTTCATCCCGGATTATGGAGACCGGTATCGAAATCACGAGACAATCAGCACGGCTTTCACGGAATCAGCGGTGAATCAGTTGGTGAGCAAACGCATGATCAAGCAGCAACAAATGCACTGGAGTCAGCGCGGTGCCCACCTGCTGCTGCAAGTCCGTGCGCAAGTGCTCAACAACGGACTGCGCGAGACGTTCCGGCGCTGGTATCCGCGGATGAGGCCAGAAACAGAAACGGCAGTAAAGCCGGCAGCGTGACCCGCCGCAATGCCGGTCTTGCCGGCTGTTTCGCGTGTCGCGGCCCCCGTTCTTTTCAGAGTTTCCCAAGACACAGGCCACCTTCTCGGATGCCATTGCAGCCGTGCGCCAGCAACTCTGGCATCCTACCAATTTCTTCACGTCGCGATCCGAATACAAGATGGTGACAATTCCACACGCACTGTTTGCCGGTGTCGCAGGAATGTGTACAAAATTGTACCAGTTCTCACAATTATGGAAATAGTATCACAATTATCAGCACCTTTGTGCGTACTACCTTGCTTTCACATTTTCTATTGTGAGTGCCCCCAAAACCTAGATGTAACAGAACAATGCGTGATGTCGTAACGTAAAATAGAGCGCAGCGTCACCGCGCATAAAGGAGGTCTGATGTATTCCATTTTCGACGAGACAAGCGCCGGCGTCTACCCTCACGCAGAGCGCCAAGCCGCGCTTGTCGTGGGCAACCTGCGTAGAAATGCTCTCGCTCTTATCAGACTCGGGGTCTGCTTTGTTATAAGTCAGTTGGTTTTTTTCGCGAACTCAGCTCTGGCGACCCAGATCACCGCCTTTTCTTACACCAGTTCACAAACAAGTTGGGTCGGAGGGGGACAGACGGTTTTTGTCACTCCGAGTGACGGGTTTGATTTCACTGTTTCGCACAGTCCCGCAAACGCCATCTCATTGTTTATCAACGATTTCGCACACAACTCCGATCCTTTTGGAACCCAATGGTGGCATGTCGATTTCGCCGCCCCAATGAATCAGCTCTTGCAGGTTGATATTTATCAGGGCGCTGCAGAATTCCCCTTCCAAGACTCCGGCCAGCCTGGCTTGAACTTTGATGGTAACGGTCGTGGAAACGAAACGCTTAGCGGTTTTTTTGAAGTCCTGCAGGTCCTGTATGGTGACAATGGTTTAGTATTGTCCTTTGCTGCTGACTTCACTCAGTATGACGGGAGATCAATCAAGGCCTGGAATTACGGCCGCATTCGCTATAACTCAGATATTCCGCTTACCGCTCCAGTGCCGGAACCTGTGTCAGCTGCGCTCTTCTGTGCCGGGCTCGCCTTTGTGGGCTTCGTCCGCATGCTGCGCCGGTGTAGTCGTGGACTCGCATGTTGCACAATCGTATGCACTTCCTTTCTGGGACGCGCTAATGCGCAAGACGACCCGAACCGATTCCACGCCGTTCAGGCGTGGTACGGAACCTTGTCGGTTGCGGGTCAATCATCAGGCACCAGGACCCTGAAAGATGGCCCTTCCGTAACTCTTGTTCAAACCTGGAACTATAGTCGGACGGCGAATGCGTCAGTTAAACTTGGCCCGGAAATCAAGGGTGCAGGTTGGCGGGGAACAATCGACGGCTCGGCAAGGATCGAACTCCTGCGTACGGATACAACAACGGTCCTTCATCCGGATGGGCCTACGATTTGCACAGAAACCTTTCGTGCCAGCGGAACCGGTCCTCTTAACAAGAACGATTCAGGTTTCACTTTGTTGCCCCGCGATGTGGAATTCACGAATGCAACTACCTATAATTTTTCTCCATCGTCTCCTTTCGTAACGGTGCCCTACACAATCACTCACTCGGGCGACTGCAACCCCCCTGCCATTGAAGGCGACCTTGCGATGGATTGGTTCCCTACAGACACTTCGATATGGACGCCATTTCCTCTCTCAGGGCTAGATTTAGTTGGTAGCACGAAGGTTCAAGAATTCGATCTTTTCCCAGATCCAATGGACGTTACGATCAGTTGGTCTTTTTCACCGCTGCCCAAAGATACAGGCCCTGAAGCTGTTGATGATCCGTGTGAGAAGTATGGATCGATTATCGGTTGCCAGAACCAAAGTTTGGGTCAGGATATGCCGTTAATTGGCACCGGATTGTTCTTGCATTACGAATCTGGTCGCGTCCCCGGCCGCATTAGCGCTAACGGTGTTGCCGTGGCACATGCTTTAATGACGGCTGGCTGGACCCTGAATATCCACCATGCTTACGACGTGAGCAGCAATACGCTTTTTTTGGGTGAGGGTAGTCAACGCAGCGCGTGGCAGCTTGGGTCCCCGCCCGTAAGCAACGGGAACACGGTGCTCACAAATAAAGATGGCGATGAGGTCTACCTGTTCGATCGCGTTTCGGCACGCCACATTCAGACCCTGAGCGCTTTAACGGGCGTGCGCAAATATCAATTTGCCTACGATTCCGCTGGACAACTTATCAGTGCGACGGACGAGAACGGGAATGTGACCACCATCAAACGCGATGCCTCCGGCATCCCTACGGCAATAATTTCGCCGTTCTCGCAAACTACCACTATAAGCGTGGACGATAACGGGTTCTTGAGCCAAGCGGCAAATCCAGCGGGCAGCACGGACCGGTTCACCTACGACAATACCGGTTTGATGACGTCGCGCACCGACGCGAGCGGCAATATGCATCACCACATTTACGACACGTTGGGCAGACTGACTACAGATTCAGATCCCGCAGACGGGGCCACCAACCTCGGCCAGTCCCATTCCGGCACAGGCTATAGCGTGACAACAACCACGGCTGAGGGCCGAGCCAACACATATCAAGTCACAACGGGTGTCTTTGGACAAGACTTTATCAACACTTGGCCCAACGGTCTCCAAGCGACATTCAAGAAAGTTCAGCAGGATGGGAGATTGATGACGAGAGCAACTCTGCCCGATGGAACGGTTCAAACAGAAACGTCGGTGCCAGATCCACGTTGGGGGCTTCAGGCATCTACTACGGCGCTTGCTAGCTTGACGCTGGGCAATTTAACGATGACGCGCAGCGGCAGTCGCCAAATGGAATTAGGCAATGCAAGTGACTTGTTTAGCCTGCACGCTCAAACAGATGCGGCAGTGGTTAACGGACGACGCTATACATCAACTTATTCCGCCTCAAATAGGACCGGCATTGTTACTAGTCCGGTCGGCAGAAAACGGGTACTGACTATTAATGACCGGGGGCGTCCGATAGCCAGCCAACTTGGCGATTTAGCGCCAACTAACTATTTCTATGACAACAGGGGACATCTGGTTCGGGTTACCCAAGCGGCGCGAACTTTCGAACTAAGTTATGATTCAAGCGGTTTTTTGGCAAGTGTCACCGACCCACTTGGGCTCAAGGAAACATTCACGCACGACGCTGCGGGGCGCCTGCTTTCAGCCACCTTTCCGGACAACCGAGTTGTGAGATTCGAATATGACGCGACCGGCAACCTGACGGCACTTACGCCTCCAAACAACGCAACGCATCGGTTCGATTACACACCTGTAGATCTTTACGCCTCCTATACGCCGCCGCTCGTAACGGGTGACAACACGTCCACTGCTTATCTCTATAACGCTGATAGGAACCTTACAGCAATCGTTCGGCCGGATGGCGTCAGAATCGAATATCAGTATGACAACGCTGGACGATTGAGTTCACTGATCGCACCAAAAACAACTATCAATGTAGCGTATGAACCGGTCACAGGTAATCTCGCGAGCCTTTCTGTTGCTAACGGTGAGGCCACGACGTATGGCTACAACGGTCCGCTGCCTGTAAGTGTTAGTTGGTCGGGCACGGTAGCGGGCTCGGTCAGCCGCACTTATGATAATAACCTTTGGGTAACGTCGCGTAGTGTCAACAACCAAAACTTAGTGCCTTTCGCTTACGACGACGACGGCCTGCTCAGACAAGCCGGTCAGGTGACCCTGAAACGTAGTCTGGAGACCGGTCAAATTGTAAGTACCGCTCTTGATAATGCGACTGACACTCGCCTTTATAATACCTTTGGCGAGATAAGCGGTTACAGCGCGCAGTATGGAAACGTACCCGCTTACTCGGCGCGTTACAACCGCAATAATCTCGGACGCATAGTGGCTGTCTTCGAGGAAATTGCTGGAACTTCCCACTTGTATGGCTACACCTTTGATGCTGCCGGGCGATTATCCGGGGTCAGCCAAAATGGCATCAGCATTGCTGATTATAGGTACGACTCTAATTCGAACCGGGTAACGGAAACGACGCCTTCAGGTGTGTCCAACGCAACGTACGATGCGCAGGATCGGTTGCTCACCTATGGGAATTCGTCATACACGCACAACGCCAACGGCGAATTGTCCAGCAAGACTCAGGGCGGATTAGTCACCAAGTATTTGTGGGATGCATTCGGTAACCTTGCCGAGGTTACCCTTCCTTCTGGCATTACACTCAGATATATCGTTGATGCTGAAAATCATAGGGTCGCCAAGACTGTAAATGGCAACGTTGTGAGCGGTTACCTTTATGACGGCGCTAATGTTGTCGCAGTACTGGGACGAAATAATCAGGTTATCAGCCGGTTCGTATACGGAAGTACCATTTGTCCCGATTATATGGTCAAAGATGGTGTCGTGTACCGCATCTTTTCGGACCACCGCGGCAGCCCCCGACTGATAGTCAACTCGACGACCGGGGTCATCGCACAACAAATTGATTACGACGCGTTCGGCCGAGTACTGAAAGACACAAACCCTGGGTTTCAACCCTTTGGGTTCGCTGGCGGCCTCTATGACCAAGACACGCAATTTGTACATTGTGGTGCGCGAGAGTATGATCCAATCACAGGCAGATGGACGAGCAAGGACGCGATTCGATTTGCAGGCGGCGACACAAATTTCTACGCCTATGCTCTGAACGATCCAATAAATATGATCGATCCAGATGGTGAGCAGACCCAAGCTGCAAAATTGTTTAATCCCGAAAGTAACGCAGCAAAAGAGAGTAGTATGCTATCGAAGTTGAGCTCGGGCGTAGAGATTGCCAAAGAAGTAGTCGACGCTGTTATAGAACGAAAAGTCCCCAAGCTGGTCGACGATAAAGTCAAAGATGCAGCCGTCGATGCAGCTAAGAGAGAGCCGCGAAAGGAAGTGGAAAAGCTTGTGGAGGAAGCCGAAAAGACCAAGCCGAAGGTGGAAGATAAGGGCAACGTAGTGAAAACAATTTGGAAGGTCGTCATATCTCAAACCTGTGGCGATGAGAGCACTAAGAAAGTGAAGCCTCATCCAAAATCAGGGAAAATAGAGATCAAACAATGGGGCAAGTAATCTCCCGCTTCTGATTTCTTTGGACTGAATTCGTCCTGTTGCATGCGTTATCGTGCTTAAATTAAGTTCGGCTTTATCGTGCGCCGTGAAAAGGCGCTGGTTCACAGTGGGTGAAAGTCCCACCCGGGGAACTGGTTGAAAGTGTCAGAACTGACGGCTCAAACGTTCAGAGTCAACGATTCACAGAATAGGCAGTTGCGACGGATTACGCTTCGAGGAAGAGTGATTCCAGTTTCAGTGCTCTGAACAGAAACTGTCGTCTGGCTTGGGGGAGTGAGATAACTTCGTTCTGTTTGCGCCGGGGTCGGAAATATTGTCGAACTTCCTCGAACGCCCGACAGAATCGCTGGGCCGACCGCAACGCGCCGAAGCCCAGCATCGGGTAGTATCGCTGCTTTACTCCCCGGTGATCTCGCTCGATCCGCCGGTTGGCGTAAGCGCTGCAGCGATGCTTCACCTTCGGACCGAGTGCTTCCCGGATCGCCCGCGGATATGAGTCGTGACCATCGGTCGTGACCTGTGTCGGCGGTCGATTAACCATCGACTGAGCGCTGCGGAAGAAGCGTTGGGCTGCGGCCATATCCCGGGTGGCGCTCAGCATCGAGTCCACGAGATTGCCGTTTCGGTCAATGGCGCGATACAAATAGCACCACTTTCCCTTAACCTTGACGTAGGTTTCATCGACGTACCAGCGTCGGCCCACCTTCCCTTTCCGTTTGCGCCGAATATGCTCAACCAGCAGCAGAGCAAAACGCTCTTCCCATTCTCGGACCGCCTCATGCGTAAATTCGAATCCGCGCAGCCGTTCCCCACTCGCAGGGTCGTACGCGGTGGTCTCGTTCGGCGAAGAAACATCTCCGCCAGATTCCGCAGGCTCAGCTTATAGCGAATCCGGCAGAGCACGATCTCGAAGACGACGTCGGTGGGTAGCTCGAGGTAGTTGAATGGGCTGCCCGTCCGCTCATTGCACTTGCGCCGGCATGTCCCGCAGCGGAAGACAGCGTAGCCGAGTTCGGTACGGCGATTCAGGTTACGAAGTTCGGGAGACTGACAATGAGGGCAGACCATGAGCGCTGGAGGTGAGGGGTACTTCAGAATACCGAACTGGTTGGCACCGCCGCCGCCGAGTCCTCAATCCTGACAGTTTCCCTTTCATAGTGCGTGGCGGACGTTGCAGGGGATTGAAACGATGCAGATGATTCGCAAAGAGAGAGTAAGATGGCTGGTCAAAGGGGATGCCCTCGGTCAGGCTCTCTTCATCGCTTAGGGCTGGCGCAAAAATAACTTCACAGATTTGGTGAGATCGAATAGTTCCATTTGGGCAGAACCTCGTGCGGCTTCAGGCGCAGCGATTGGAGTTGCTCTGATGTTGGTTCCGCGCCGATAGGATAGTTCCGGCGGTCGAGGTGAGCAGTGACGGACAGCCCGGTCTGCGTTTTTGTAGAGCGGATGAAGCGCAGGATCTTCTGATAGCTGTCGAGCGGCTCGCCAGCCCAGTTTTTGGAAATTTCGGAAAAGAGGCGGTGTTCAATGGGGTTCCACTTGGAAGCACCGGTGGGATAGTGGGCCACCGTGAGTGTCAGGCGATGAGAGTCCGCCAGTTGCTTCTGGAGTTCGGTTTTCCAAGCGCGCGTGCGATAGCCATTACTACCGCCAGTGTCGCTCAGAATAAGCAGTTGGCGGGATCGCGGATAACGGACCACTCCTTCGCTGATCCACCAATGCGCAATGGCATGTGCAGCGAAAGCCGGGGTGTCGTGTGAGACGCCCACTACCACCGAGCCTCGGTTCGCCAGCAGATCATAGATGCCGTAAGGAATGGCGACGCCGGTGGAATCGGAGCGGAAGTCGTGATCGTTGACCAAACGAGGGGACAGGTCCCAGCGCGGGCCAGGATTGTTGAAGTTGCCGACCAATTCGCGCTTCTTAGTATCCACACTGATGATGGGCAGACCACGCCGCTGAAACCGGTGGCGCAGGTCGCTGAGGTAGAGAAACTGTTCATCGCGATGGGGGCAGAAATCGGTGGCAAGCTTCTTGTGATTGACACGCAGGGAGTATCCCATCTTATGGAGGAGTCGGGCGACGGTGTTAGGGCTGACGATGACACCGAAGTCCGCCAGCGCCATGGCAATTTTGTCGGTAGTTCGCCGGGACCACTTCAGCCCAGTGATGGGATCGCCGGCCGTGTCGTATTCGAGCAGGAACTCGATCAGGACGACGATGTCGGAGGTTTTTTTTCAACCCGCTTGCGACCGCCACCGGAACGGCGAGTGCGGTCCGTCGTTACATTCTGATCGAGCAGTTGCTGACGACCGCGAGCGACGGTGTGGGGATCCAGGCCAAGGAATTCGGCCATAATACTGTCGCCGCCGTGTCCCAGCTTCATGGACTCCAGGCCAGCGAACAGGCGCCGCTGCTGTTCATCGAGCAGGCTGTAGAAAAGTAGGATGGCGGCCTTGAGTTCATCGGGGGATACGCGCAAAACGGAGGCGTCGGCCGCCAGAGGGGCCGACTGTGCGGTTTGCCTGTTACGGAGCTGATCGCGAGCCTGCTTGCTATCAGCGGAAGTGTAAAGGAAACGCCCGGTCACCTCCGAGCGGCGCAGACGTCCGGCGCGCACAAGATCGTGGAGGGGATCTTGGACCTCAGCGTGGAGCCTGTCGGCCAGTTCGTCAGCAAACCAGCCACGTGAGGACTGATTGACGAAGGCCTCGATGGTGGCAACCAGCGTGCCGAAGCGGGAAAACCCAACCGCCTCATGGGACCACAGGCCGGCATCGTCAAAGCGGACGGTTTCGCGAAGGGCATAATAGCGGCCGCGATGAGTATAGCTGGACAGGTACTGCAGAGTCTTCAGCTTTCGAAAGACAGTGAGGTCGGCGGTTGTGCCAAGAGCGTGTTTGAGTTCGGCCAAGGTGGCGATTTTATGGCGCAGCAGGTGCTTACGTACCGTCCTGGGATCGAAGGAGATTGGACGCATAATGTTATAGTTCCGATTATAGAACCATTACAAGCGGAACTATAACACAATTGACCATGAGGCCGCCGCCGAGGAAAGCTAGTGCCCAAGTCTAATGATTACGGCAATTCTAAGGGAATAGGGGCCTCTGGTGGAAGGCAGAGCCAAGTGGCGCTCATGATTGATTTCGGATTCCAATTGATTGGTTATTTTTGCGTCAGCCCTAAGCTCTTCGGCATCTCGGCGTAGCCCGGCGCAGTTTTCACTCAAGTGATTCCAATCGTGCGAACCTTGGCTGCGCTCGAGAACTTCGCAACGGAACCAAACAACCTACTGAGAACAGCAATACTACTCGGGAGGAAGTAAGAACAACCATCGAAAGGGCAGCTCCAATTTACTTTGAATCACAGACGATTCAAGTTAAAATTGCACAGTTCGCCTATACTGGCAGGAATGTAATGGCCGGAACGGCTCGCGCGGAAGAAGACTGGCTTCGAGCCGAAGAAGTAATCCACAATCGACTGAAGGCAACCACGATGGCGTAAAACAGAGGCGTACCAGCAAACCCTATATAATTGCTTCCTTCCGGATGCATAACGATGCGTGGAATGTGATAAATATCACTATTTGTTCTGCCAGCTAAACGATGAATGCCGTTACTGAAGCCGGGCAACCGACACCATATGGGGTCATTGCAGAATGTTTTCGGAATCATACGGTAGTTCCTTTTCTCGGGGCGGCCGCTTCATTTGTCGGAGCTGATCCACGCACAGCGCTTCCAAGCGGGGCTGGCCTCGGAAGAATTTTGGCGGAAGAAGGAAATTATCCGGGTTCTAGTTCCGATCCGCTCACGAAGATTTCTCAATATCTTGAAGAAATTCCTGCCGACCGTGACTTTCTCCTGACCAGGATTCAATCGGTTTTCTATGAGCGTCCAGCGCTCGATTACGAATCCTCTCTGACCAAGTTCCTCCGGACGCTATCGCCGGTCCATATGCCTCGGTTGCTCATCACAACAAACTATGATGTGCTTGTCGAGAAGGCGCTGGAAGTGCGCAATCTACCGTACCTTGCCATAAGTCATGTGATGCGGAAATCCCGTTACGCCGGTAGGTTTATTGCGTACCGCTCTCTCGGTCAGTCCTGGTCTGAGTGCATTTTTACTAGGACACAGCTCGAAGAAAACCTTGTGATGATGGCCGTCGAAGAGCCTAACACTACCCTCGTGTACAAGATGCACGGAACCGCTCGGCTTCGAGGTGTGATAAAAGCCGATAGTGGCGAGGAGCTTGTCGATTCAATCGTCCTCACAGAATCTGACTATATCGAGTTCCTTGAAGACGACCGACTAAACAAGGTCCCATCGCGCATTCTCGATCTAATGCGGCGATCAAACCTACTTTTTCTGGGCTATTCGCTCGAAGATTGGAACTTTCGGGTTCTCCTGCAAAGATTGCAGCGAATCCAAACCCGTGAAAAACTCGCTAAGAAACGGCACTGGGCTTGCCGCCTTATGGCCCAGCCAGATGAAGTCGAGCACCGCTTCTGGACGCTCCGCGGCGTGGAGCTATACCCTGTCTCTCTCGATATCTTTCTTGAAAGGCTCGGGAAACTGATTGAAGAACGCTGAGATGCCAACAAACCCCTATCCCGGGCTACGTCCGTTCCGAACATCTGAAGCGCACTTGTTCTGCGGTCGCGAAGTCGCCGACGGTGTACTCGACACGCGGGTTCGGATATCTCCTCTCAGTATTCTATTCGCCCGAAGCGGTGTTGGGAAATCATCATTTCTCATCTGCCGTTTCCTACCCCGAGCTCGTGCGGAAAGCCTAACAATGTATCTAAACGAGTGGGGGGGTGACTCGCCGGCTGGCGTCGTAAATTCCATGCTCCGGAATCTCGTTAACGACGCCCATGACGCATATGAAGAGAAACCATTGCTCGTTCTTGATCAATTTGAGGATGTGTTCAAGCTTGAGTCCACCCGTGACGAGCTTTGGGAATGCCTTGCAGACTGGGTGAATGTCTCGGAGCCGACAGCTCACGTGCTTATCAGCATGCGCGAGGAGTGGCTCGGTGCATGGGGCGAGGCAGCCGATTATCTGCCGTCCAACTTCGGAACCATGATTCGATTGGCGCCACTCACTCCTAACGAATTGCATCGCGCGGTGACGCGGCCTGCGATGATCGAAGGTACCATACGCGTAGACGACGAGCTCGCTAATCGAATCTTGCATGACCTCAAGAAGCCCAATGCCTTTGGCCTCGGGATGGATTATGTCGAACCCGGGTTGTTACAGCTCGTTTGCCGCCGCCTGTGGAATGAGGCCGTCGAGCGCGGTCTGCCCTCCGTTAACATGGAGATCTACACCGAGCTTGGTGGCGCAGATCAAATCGCGAAAGACTTCGTCTGGCGCGAGCTTCGCCACGCGGGAAAACGTGGAGCATACCTTTCCGCGCTGGACCGTGTCCTCTGGGTCGGTGTCGCGCGCCAGCTCAGCCTCACGCAAGGTGTCAAAGCAATCGTCAGTCCTGCCTCGATTGCCCACAAACTGCGGCTAGACGATTTGGGTGTGGCTGGACCGGCGGCCCTCGATTGGGAGCTAACGCGGAAAGAACGGCGTTACCTTGCAGCCCCTCCCGAGAAACGCGGTGTCCCGCCGCAAGCCCTGCTCAACTGGATATCACGCGTCCTTAATCTCAGCGTCGCCGTAGGCTTCCTCAAACGTCAGCGCGGCTCGTCGGTGAACGAACGCCTCTACGAGCTGTCCCATGACTCTCTAAGCCCCTTCATTCAGCAATTTTCCATTGAATTCGAGCAATGGATAAACATCCGCTGGAAGATATGGAGGTGGACGATTGGCACCTTGGTGCTTCTCACACCACCTATCATGGTTGCATTGATTCTGTACGGTTTCGAGAAGGTCATGTATGGGGGCGCGATCGTGCTCGGCGGCGTTCTATTTTACATCGCGTTCATATGGCTGTATCTGAAGGTGTCCACCTTCATCTATGAAGCTTTGGCGTTTCCGATGATTCGCCTGCTCGCCAAAGGGGATCCGGTGGGCCACGCTAACAGACACAAAGGTCCTCACACGTGAGATTTTGCGCCTGTGGAACCGAGGTTCAGGATGAGGAAGGCATCTGTCCTGCTTGCAACAATCCTGTGCAGTCGAACGGCCGACGCGGACGCATTCACGCATGGGTCCGGGTTCTGATCGGACTTGTCGTTTTGTCTTTTATCTCGGCCTATTGGTGGTCGCTGCTAGTACCTTTTAAGGGCCGCATTAGTAATATTACAACCCACCAGGAGGAGCAGACGGCAAAAGCTAACCTGCAGATTCTGCACAATGCACAGCGGTTGTATCGCACTGAGTTTGGTGCCTACGCTCCTTCGCTCGCCGTACTTGGGCCACCTGGTCCCGGCAGGGTGGCTGGCCCGGGATCGGCTGCGTTGATCGCGTCGGAACTCGCCGCAGGCGACGGAGGTGAGTACTTGTTTCAGATTCACGCTGCAGGAGATGGCTATGTGGTTACAGCTGTTCCGCGCTCAAACCCGCAGGCCCAGAGCTTTTGGTCTGATCAAACGGGCGACGTGCGAACCGGCACGCCATAGCGCCAAACCCTTTTTGGAAACTCTGAAATTACGGGGGCGCCAATGGCCGAGTGGCTGACGATGACCGGAGCGGTCGATGATCATGCCGCGAACGGTACCGCGGATTCGGCCTCCGCCTTCATGGCTGGTGTCGCGCTGCAGTTTAAGCCCAGACAGCCCGTGCTGTGTTTTCAAGGATTTTCCTGTTTTTAACTGCATTGTCATAGCCCCTTAAACCCCGGAATGTTGTACTCAAATTCCGGACGAACTGAACGCTGGAATTCGTCCGAGATTTAAATGCAGAGGTGGCGGTCATGGGAGGCGGCCCCCGAGGCCGAATGGGGGCTGGCAGTGGAGCGGGAGGCCGTGATCCGACCTCTGGCCGAACAGGCGCGGTTGTCGGGAGCCGCTATTGAGGATGCCGCGGGCCGCCTGCAGCTTAGCCGGAGTGTTCTCTACGATCTCGTACGCCGTTACAGGCAACGGCCTCAGACATCGTCCTTGCTGCCGTGCAAGCGAGGGCGTGGCACGAGCGTGCGCATGCTGGCGCCAGACCGAGAAGAATTATTACAGACCTGCATTCGAGAGTTTTACCTGACGCCGGAGCGACCTTCGCTCGCATCGCTGGCGCGAGAAATCAAACGGTGCTTCACGGAGAGGCAACTTCCTGCGCCAAACTATCGCACCGTACAACGGCGCGTTGATGGGCTGGATTTGCGCTCAGCGATCGCAAAACGCGAGGGCTCAAAACGGGCCCAGGAGAAATGTGGCCCGGTTGGAGTATCCAGTTTGCAGGCCAACCTCCCGATGGACCTCATCCAAATCGATCACACCCTGATGGACGTTATCGTGGTTGATCGCGAACGGCGGTTGCCGATCGGAAGGCCCTGGCTGACGCTCGCCATTGATGTCGCCAGCCGGGCAGTGACCGGGTTCAGTGTGGCGTTGGAATGTCCCTCAGTGCTTTCGGTCTCGCTGGTCCTATCGCATGCGGTTTTGCCTAAAGAGCGCTGGCTTGCGGATCGGGAACTGCACAACCTGGACTGGCCCATGGGTGGAGTGCCGCGTGTGATTCATGTTGATAACGGGAAGGAGTTTCATTCCGAGGCATTGGTGCGCGGTTGTCAGGAATACGGCATCACGCTCGAGCACCGTCCACCTGGACAGCCGCATTTTGGGGGACACATCGAACGTCTCATTGGAACGATGATGGGAGCGGTTCACCTGCTTCCCGGAACGACACAATCCAACCCGCAGGAGAAGGGGTCTTATGATTCCGAAGGACGGGCGGCCCTGACCTTGCCGGAGCTGGAGCGCTGGCTGGCGCTGGAAATTGCTGGCGTATATCACCTGTCTACGCACTCGGCGCTGGGCAGGAGTCCGCTGACCGCCTGGCAAGAGGGAGTGACCCGGCGCAAGCAGCCACTGCGCTACCCCGTTAGTGCCGAAGAGTTCTTTCAGGATTTCCTCCCTGCCGTGCCGCGGATGATTCAAAGAGACGGGATTCATTTTCACGGGATTCGTTACTGGGGCAGTGTTCTGAGTCCATGGGCAGGGCGTTTGAAACAGCGGCTCTGGATCAAATACGATCCCCGGAATCTGGCCTGGGTTTACGTCCATGATCCCAGCAGGAAACATTGGCCGGTCTCGTACGCTGATCTTCGCCAACCTCCTGTTGCTTTATGGGAATTGATGGAGGCGTGCAAACGGCTGCGGCAGAGTGGAAAGGGGGATCCGACTGAGCGCGCGCTCTTTGCCAATATCCTCGAGCAACGCCGCATCGTGAAAGAAGCGGTAACCCAGTCGCAACAAAGGCGGCGAAAGGAAAGAATTCCCTTGGGGGCGGAGATTCAGCCGATGGTCGCTGAACCTGCCCGACCAGACCAGGCGCAAGAGAACCTTCAGCCCTACCCGGTTGAAATCTGGGAACGCGAGTGAGTGCTGAGTTCCCGCATCTGCAGCCATCGCAGCAGGAGATTGCTCAACTGAGCAACGAAGAGCGCATCGCATGGATTCGTCAGGAGCGCTGGATTCAGTATCCGCGCGCCAAACGGATTCTCGAACGTCTGGCCGATCTGGTGGATTATCCGCCGCGCGATCGTATGCCATGTCTGGTCATTTACGGCGGTACGGGCATGGGCAAGACTCGGGTTGTGCAGAAATTTCTGCGTGACCATCGCGCTCATTTTGATAAGAAGCTCGGCAGAACACGCGTTCCCGTCGTGTCCATCCAGATGCCACCCGCGCCGGTCGAGCGGGACCTGTATGAAGAAATTCTCGTCGCAATGGGCGGCGTGTTCGTGTGGGGCACAAGCGTAACCACTCTACGGCATCGGATCCGGGCGCTTGCGCGGCAGCTTGAAGTCCGGATGCTGATCATTGACGAGATTCATTCGCTGCTCGCCGGAACATTCCGTGAGCAACGAATCATTCTGAACGCGGTTCGATTTCTCGCCAACGATTTGCGCATCCCGCTGGTGTGTCTGGGGACAGAAGAAGCCAATCAGGCGCTCATGACTGACCAGCAATTAGCGGATCGCTTCTCCGCCGCCGAGCTGCCCGCGTGGGAAAATGACCCAGCGTTTGAGCAGCTCCTGCCGCTGCGGCGGCCGTCGGAATTTCGAGACCCAAAAGTACATCAGCGCATTCTCAGTCTCACGGAGGGCGTATTGGGACGTATCTGCGGCCTTCTGGAGACTACTGCAATTGAAGCCATTCGTTCTGGAGAAGAGCGCATTTGTCTTTCGCTGTTGAAGGAAGAACTCGTTACGGAGGCGCTGGTGTCGATTGTGGACCGGCGGCGGCGACGTGTGTCTGGGCGATAAGGAGTGTGATCCATGCGCCGGCGCAATTGCCATTCGCTCCGCGCCCGATTTCAACGGAGTTGCTATCGTCGTGGCTGCTGAGGGTGGCGGCGGCCAACCTAATCTCGCTGCGGGAACTGCTGGACGGCTTCGAATCCCAGTACGGCCCCAGTTTGAGCAACGCCCCGATTGATTACGGAATCCCGGAGGCCGCCGTGGGCGCGCTCTCGCAATTCTGCCGTGTTGCGCCTCAGATGATTCGCATGCTTGATCTTCGTCAGCGCATTCCAAACCTCACCGTGGCTATGCTCGGCTTTCAGCACGTCGGCGTTCCGTCTCATCGGTATACTTCAAACCGGGTTGGTTATGCTTTCTGTCCATCGTGCATCGCCGATCAGCCGGTGATTCATGTGCCATGGCAATGGAGCGTGTCTTGTCTAAGCCGGTGCAGCATTCATCGCAGGCCTCTTCTGGAGGATTGTCCAGTGTGCGGCGAGTCTGATCCCCTCACGTTCGCTGGCTGGGATTCTCGCCGGGGCGTGTGCCGATGGTGCGGTGGCAATCTCGGCGCTGCCGGTACGGATGCTGCGACGGAAATTTATAGCGAGAGCGACATTCAAGCCGTGGAGGACGCATACCGCGCAGCGCTTGCTGGATCAGAGCCAGTCTTGTTACCCAAAGCGACAGCCGTGGAATTTCGGTTGTTTGTAGAAGACATGCTTCAGCTCCTGACGCGCAGCGTGAACGGCGCCGCGGGGCACCAAAGCAGCGTCGCCGCGTTTTCGCGGCAGGATATTCTTGCGATGATCGCTACACTGGTTTTGAACGCCGCGCCCGCTCTCACTGAAACTATCCGGTGCCGTCGCCGCACCCGTGGGTTTCGGTTGTGGGGAACGGTGTTAAGCGTGATTCCGGAATACGAACGCGCCACATTAGAGGTAAGCGGCTGATGAACCGCCTTGCGCGGCGGAGTCGTGGCGGAGATCAGGCTTGTGCCGGAACGACGAGTGGTTTCCAGTTGTGCGGGAGCAATTCGGCGAGCCGATTCACCGGATGCGTGGCAACGCGCGAGAGCACATCGCAGAACCAGGCGAACGGCTCGATCCGGCAGCGTTTGCAACTGGCGATGAAGCTCATCAGCACAGCCGCTGTCCTGCCGCCTTCATCACTTCCGAAGAACGTCCAGTTCGTTCGGCCAATGGCAATGTCGCGATTGGCCCGCTCAGTCGCGCCGTTGTCGATCTCCAGGTCGCCGTCCTCCAGGAAGCGGGTGAGCGCATCCCATTGGTTCAGCGCATAGCGCACGGCCCGCCCGGCCGGACTCTTCGGCAGAACTTCCTCGCGAATCTTCAGCAGGTAGGCATGCAGTTTCGCCATGACGGGAGCCGACAGTCGCTGGCGCAGCGCAAGCCTCTCCCCGGCGCTGAGCCCCCTGGCGCGATCCTCCACGCAATACAGCCGGGCGATCAGATACAGCGCCTTGCCCATGCGCTCCTGATCTGAGTCCAGTGCTTTGAAAAAGTAGCGGCGCATGTGCATCATGCACCCCACCTCGGTCAGCCCGCGCGCCGGTTTGAAGAAGGCATCGTAGACGCAGTAAGCGTCGGCCTGCAAATATCCTTTGTACCCATCGAGAAACTTTGCCGGACCGTCGCGTCCTCGCGTCGGTGTGTAATGGAGAACAACCACCGGATGGTGGGCATCGCCCAGATACGGCCAGATGCGCCCCATCCGCGCAAACGGCAGCTTCGGGTCGAGAACCTTCACGCCGGTATCGTCGGTTCCGATCACTTTGGACCCGAACAACACTGTCTTGGAGCATTGATGTAAGGGAACGAGCAGTTTGGCGACCTGCGCCATCCATCCGCCCATCGTCTTGCGCGAGATCCGCACAGACTGGCGCTCGAAGATCTTCTCCTGACGGTGCAGCGGCTGGTGGTCCGCGAATTTGCTCACGATCACATGCGCCAGCATGCTCGCGCCTGCCGTGCTCTTCTCGATCGGTTGCGCCGGCTTCTCCGCCGTCTTCACGGTGCAGTCGCAGGCGTACTTCCGGCGCACGTCCTCGATTACCTTAACCGACGCCGGAATGTACTCGTAGCGTTCGCTGATCTCCTCGTCGAACAAGCGCAGATCTTTGCCGCAGCAGCCGCAATGCTTCTCGGCTTCAGGCAGATCGTGCACGATCCGTTCCCGGATTACATGTTCTGCCAGCGGCTGCCGCCCGCTACGCTTCTTGGCCTGCGGCGGTTCTTCCGGAGCGTCTTGCTCCTGCTCAGCTTCCGGTTCACAGTCGGCGTCTTCCTCGACCGCTTCCGGATCGCTGTCCTTCCAGAGCGCCTCGAACAATGCCAGTTGTTCTTTGGAGAGTTGCTCGCTCTTGCGATTACGTTGTGCGTCGAGGAGTTCGCGCAGCAGGCTGCGGTACTTGTTCTTCTCGGAACTCTCGTGCTGGAGCCGCTCGCACAACTCCGCCACGATCTTCTGCAAGAGATCCACGTCCTTCGGCAGGCTGTTGGGATCAATCGCTGGCACGGGCGTGTTCTTAGAATAAACGCAAACAGGCCCATTTCCAAGTCAAAACACCAAGTACGACAAATGTTTAAGCTGCGTCCCGCCGGTACCGCCTGCGCCGGGCCGCCTGCTCCAGGTTGATGCCGCTCAGCAGCGCTCCCAACTCTTCGGTCGTGATCTCGAGGCGAGTCGCATCGCCATCTCCGGAGGGAATCGCGAACACACCTTCCTCCAAACGTTTCGCCCAAAGCGCGAACCCGTCGCGGTCCCAATATAAAATCTTGACCCTGTCACGGCGCCTGTTGAGGAAGATATAAAGGTGTCCGGCGAAAGCGTCCAGCTGCAAATGATCGCGCACTAGCGCGTACAGCCCATCGAAGCTACGCCGCATGTCGGTGGGCGCCAGGCACAGATACACTCGCACGCTGGCCGGCAGGTGGATCATCCGCGCAACGCCTCCAGCACGGTACGCAACGTTGCGCCGTCTACTCCGGAACGGATGTGCATTCGCGCTCCGCCCGGCAACATGAGTTCGAGCTGCGCTTCTGTCGTAGGCTCCCGCTCTGCCGGTTCTCGCTCTACCAACGCGAAACGAACCGCCGCGGCCTCCCGCAGCCGTTTCCGCCAGTCATAGAAGGACCACGCTGTGACTCCGCGCTCCTTGCAGAACTGCTTTATGGATAAGCCGCTGCGTGCTTGCTCAGCGATGCGCTCGCGCCACTCGTCCGCCTTTGTCGGGCACTTCCCCTCAATGATCGCTTTCGCCATAAGAACACTATGTGGCGCGTAACGGTCGCTTGGGAAGAGCCGTTCACCAGCCGCTTACAGTAAGCGGATGGTGAAGCAACAGCAGATGCACTGGACCCAACGCGGAGCTCACCTCTTGCTACAGGTCCGAGCACAGGTACTCAATAGTGAGTTGCGCCAAACATTCCGGCGCTGGTATCCAGCCATGAAGGCGGAGGCCGAATCCGCGGTACCGTTGGCGGCCTGATCATCGCCCGCCACGGTCGTCGTGAGGCCCTCGGCCATTGACGCCCCCCGTTCTTTCAGAGTTTCTGACATAAACGGTTAGCGTCGTGCAATGTTACGGCGTAACTATACACAAGGTGAGGGATCGGATGTTTGTCTAGCCGGCATTGTCACGTTGCGCCGATTCGGCAGATGCCATGCTGGATGGGTGTCGGACAATCCGTACCGCGGCCATCGGTTCCCGAGGGAGATCATCTCAGAATGCGTATGGCATTACTTTCGTTTCGGCGTGAGCTTTCGCGTCGTCGAAGACATGATGGCTACACGCGGCGTGATCGTCACCTATGAAACGATCCGGCGCTGGTGCGATAAGTTCGGCAAGCAGTATGCCGACGGGCTGAGGAGACGGCGTGCTCGAACCGGCGATAAATGGCATCTGGACGAAGTCTTCTTGAAAATCAACGGCGTCACTCACTACCTGTGGAGAGCGGTTGATCAGAACGGCGTGGTCCTCGACATCCTCGTGCAACCGAGGCGGGATAGGTTTTGCCGCTATCCGTTTCTTTCGCAAGCTGTTGCGGGTGACTGGGCGCGAACCCCGGGTCATTATTACTGACAAGCTCCGCAGTTACGGCGCGGCGAAACGAGTGGTGATGCCCGGCGTTGCTCATCGACAGCATCGGTACCTGAACAACCTGGCTGAGAATTCGCATCAACCGACACGTGAACGGGAGAGGCGAATGCGGCGATTCAAATCCGCCGGACACGCCCAGCGGTTCGTGGAGGTACACGGAATCGTTGCTTCGCACTTCCGTCCCCGCCGCCATCTACTCTCCGCCGCTGATTATCGACAACTCCGTAGTAAACGATTCCTGGTTTGGAATGAAGTGACCGCAGCGTCTGCCTGGCCTGATTCGAACCGTGTTCCATTGCCTGCGATCTCGCCCATCATTGTCGTGGCCACTTTTCAGGACATCGTAAGTTGACAACACCCAGTGGAGCGATGGCCGCCCAAGCTGCATCCGTCAGGTCGGTGGAATAGAGTTCGCTGGGCAATCTCCAGTTTCGCGGAACACCCTGATTCTACGTACCCAACGGGAGCCTCCTTTTCAAACAGCCTCTGAACGTTGAATTCTCACCTTGGTTTTTCAATACCTTACCGGTCGTGTGCTGCTGTGGTCACAATTCTACAGGATATTTGATACCGTTTCCTTGATTGGGTGATAACCGTTTCACCGTGAATAATTTGGAAATTGGAATATTCTGCTACCTGCAACTCGGTATTGCACTCGGGTGAGGAGGCAAGCAAATGAGACGTTCGACGATATGGATCACTATTCTCCTGATCTCTGGGGTTATTGGTTTGGAATTTATTCTGCACGCACAAAAGGTCACCCTTTTCAGCCAGGAAGCACAGAAGTTCGCGGCTGACGTGCTGAGTTCGCCGCACTCGGCGTACCTGTCCGCAACGGGCCGCACGGCTCTTCAAGTCATAAGCGGTCAACTGCCGGCTATGCCGGCGCGCGGCCAAATAGGTGCTTCTTCCATAGACGCGTCGTCAATTGATCTTTTTACCCGGCCCGCTGCGGCGCAGTTTGGCGAGGTCTTGGTAAACAATCCGGAGCAAGACCTCAGGACCCCTGAGGACATAAGTACTCAAAGCGAGACGGCAGTGGCCGGATTCGGCCGGACCATCGTGGTTGCATTCAATGACTCGGGTCAATTCCCCGCCGGCCCAACTCCTTCTCTGAGTGGTATGGGTTACAGTCGTTCTGTCGACGGCGGCGTCACCTTTACCGACATCGGCAGTATGCCACCACCTCCGATGGGAGCGAATTTTGGTGATCCGGGCCTGGTGGTCGATCTCGCCGGTAATTTCTATGCGTCGGCAATTGTCTTTACGCCCCTCGGCCCAGCAGGTCCGCAGCAAACTATCGGCATTTACAAATCCACAGATGGTGGTCTTACATGGCCGATCCTATCTATGCCCCCGCCGGGCACCACCTCTACAGCCGCCGACAAGCCGTTCATTGCTGTCGACGATACACGTTCGAGCAAGTTCGCGGGCAACGTTTATATATCGTGGACCAGCTTTGGCCCACCGCCACCATTCGGTTTCCCAGGCCTTCCAATTCTGTTCTCACGTTCCACTAATGGAGGAGTCACATTTTCGCCGCCCATCGTCCTCTCTCCTCCCGATGATGTGAATCAAGGATCGGAGCCGGCGGTCGGACCGAATGGGGAAGTTTATGTGAGTTGGTTGCGCCTCTCACCTTTGCCGCAGCTAGTGATGATGGCCCAATCATTAGACGGCGGCCAGACCTTCAGTCCTGCGATACCCGTGGCTCCGCTTAGTAATATTGGATTCACGACGGGAAACCTGAATGGAAACTTTCGGGTGCTTTCCTGGCCCAGAATCGATGTCAGTCCCACGAACGGGAATATTTATATTGTGTACGCCAGCAATCCACCCGGTCCGGATGGAGCGGATATTTTCCTGATCACCTCGACTGATCGGGGACTAACGTGGTCCGCTCCGATCCGGGTCAATGACGATGCAACCGAAACTGACCAATTCTTCCCCGACGTGGCGGTCAACTCCCAAGGTACCGTGCAGGTGATCTGGTATGACCGGCGGAACGACCCGCAGAATCTGATGATAGATGTATATCGCGCCCGCATAACGCCCAATGGTCGATCGGTTATGCGGAATGAGAGAGTGACGAGCGTGTCATTTCCGCCGGCGGTCGGCTATGATCCGACAACCAGTCCCGTGTACATGGGCGACTATATTGACATTAAGCCCCTCTTGAATCAAGCTGGACGGTCCGTATCATTTGGTGCCGCCTGGGGCGACAACCGGCGCAGAATCGTTACACCCGGTGGACGGCGGAACGACCAGGATATATTCTTCAACAGTTTCTAGCTGTGTGCTGATACGGCCAAAATGAACAACCTGAGATCATGGCGCATTATAGGTCTTGCACACTCGGAATTCATCCCTTTCCCCATTGAGCTGGATGACAGCATGACCGCGTTCGTTAAGAAGCCCGAGAGCCATATCCATACCGCGACTCAGACAAGAACGGCACCGGGTCATTTTCGAGCACGTTGATGCGCTTCGGCGCTGGGCTGCAGCGAGCTATCTTCGTTAGGGTATGGCCGACCGGTCTGAGATGAAACTGTCAGGATTGAGGACTCGGCGGCGGCGGTGCCAACCAGTTCGTTATTCTGAAGTACTCCTCCAGCGCTTATGGTCTGTCCTCATTGGCAGTCTCCCGAACTTCGGAAGCTGAATCGCCGTACCGAACTCGGCTACGCTGTCTTCCGCTGCGGGACATGCCGGCGCAAATGCAATGAGCGGGCGGGTACCCCATTCAACCTACCTCGAGCTACCGACCGCCATCATCTTCGAGATTGTGCTCTGGCGGCTGCGGTACAAATTGAGTCTGCGGAATTTGGCGGAGATGTTTCTGCTGCGTGGTTTCGAGTTCACCCATGAGGCGGTGCGGGAATGGGAGGAGCGTTTTGCTCCGCTGCTGGCCCAGCACATCCGCCGCAAGCGGAAGGGAAAGTGGGGCGGCGCTGGTATGCGGACGAGACATATATAAAGGTTAAGGGAAAGTGGTGTTATCTGTATCGCGCCATTGATCGGGATGGCAATCTGATCGACTCGATGCTTAGCGCCACCCGGGACATGGACGCCGCCCAGCGGTTCTTTCGCAGTGCTCGATCGATGGTTAACTCAGCGCCGACACAGGTCACTACCGATGGTCACGACTCGTATCCGCAGGCGATCCGAGAAATACTCCGTCCGAAGGTGAACCATCGTTGCAGCCCTTATGCTAACCGGCGGATCGAGCGAGATCACCGAGGAGTAAAGCAGCGATACTATCCGATGCTGGGCTTTGCCGCGCTGTCCTCGGCCCACCGGTTCTGTCGAGCGTTCGAGGAAGTTCGACAGTATTTCCGACCCCGGCGCAAGCAGAACGAATTTATCTCACTCTCCCAAGCCAGAAGGCAGTTTCTGTTCAGAGCACAAAACTGGAATCGCTGTTCCTCGTAGCGTAATCCGTCGCAACGGCCTATTCTGTGAATTGTTCGCTCTGAACGTTTGAGCCGTCAGTTCTGACACTTTCGGAGCAACTCACTCAAACGTTCACTGATTCGCCGGTTGGAGCGCCTTGGCTTTCAGGTGTCGATAACCTCGCCGGCTCAGGCAAACGCCGGATGATTTTCGAGGGAGAACCCCTTGACAGTATCCCCCAAAAGTCGTCCTCCTCAACTCGCCTCAATCCGCACGAACATTTTGTGAAAGCCCGCAATCCCGCCTAACAGTGCACCGGATTCGACTACACGAACCACCACGAGTTTGTCCGGAAAAGGGTTTGGGTCCGCTGGCAATTTTTTCAATGCGTCTTCAAAAGCTTCCCGGAAATCGAACGCTGAGGAATAGCCTACTGCCTCACGCTTCGTCATCACGCCGGTCGCTTCCCCGTTCAGAAGTCGCACCGAGCCGGTTTCATCACCCCTACGGACGACTTGCACCGGAACGACCTTTATACCGTCAGCACAGTGTACTTTAACGGTTTCGGTCTGCGGCGCCAAGAATGCATTGATCACATCGAACGGTGCAATTACATCCATGCAGATACCCGGTTGCTCGCAAGTCTCCACTCCATACTCGGGCGGGAAGATCCGAATTGGAAGTTGGTTAATCCCCACTTTGTGGCATGGGGTCGGCTTCGTGCCTTTGGCCCGTAGAATCAGAGCGTTGCGGAAATGTATCGCCGTTACCTCAGTGCAATCAGATAAAAGGCAATTGTTTGACATTTATTGACTCCTCAGAATAATGGATAGCCAAAACTGCCGCCCTGTTGGAGCGGCCCTCGCCTCAATCACCCGACACGACAAATATGTGGAAATTGTCCAGGCATCGGGAAAGAAAACGCTTATTTTTGCGCCAGCGTGGGCCGCGCAATCCACAGCACCAATATAGGTATATCAGAGGCTGTTTGAAAAGTGGATTCCGTTGCGAAGTTCACTGCGGCGGTCTGGTAGGGTAGAGAGTCCATGTCGATCAGCCCGAACCGGCCGTTCAAAGGACGCCATTACCCAGGAGAAGTGATTCTTTCGGCAGTGCGTTGGTATCTCCGGTACCCGCTGGCATATCTGCATGTTTCCGAGCTACTGGGTGAACGCTGCCTATTCGTCGATGCCAGTTGCGTCTGGCGGTGGGTCCAGACGTATGGGCCAGAACTGAATAAGCGATGCCGCCCACATCTGAAAGCGACAAACAAGAGTTACCGGATCGACGAGACCCTACATAAAGGTCAAGGGCAAAGACCGCTATCTCTATCGTGCCGTCGACTCGACCGGCCAAACGAGCGATTTCCTCCTCACAGCCAGACGCGATAAAGATCCGCCAAAACGGTTCTTTCGTAAGGCGTTCAGTGCGGAGGGCAATCCCATGGGACGGATCCTAAACGTGGACAAGAATCCCGCATATCCGGCAGCAGTTCGGGAGCTGAAAGCCGAAGGTACGCTTCCCGGTCGTGTGCGCCTGCGGCAATGCCGGTACTTAAATAATGTAATGGAGCAAGATCATAGATTTGTGAAAAAGCGTGCGTGGCTGGCCAAAGGGTACGGCTCGTTTCAGAGCGCGTCGCGCACATTGCAGGGGATTGAAGCGATGAATATGATTCTCAAGGGGAGAGTGAGATGGCTGGTCAAAGGCGATGCCCTCGGTCAGGCTCTCTTCATCGCTGAGCTATTCGCCATCTCCGCATAGCCCGCCGCAGTTCAACTCAAGTGATTCCAATCATCCGAACGCCACTGCATTTGAACCTTCGCAACGGAACCAGTTGGAACACCCGGTACACGGAGGGTGTTCCGCTAGGAGGTGGCGGATCGATCTAATGCGCGGTGCGGTCACTCAGGTCAAGTCAGTAACGTTCTTCGACGTCATGTTTTTTGCAGTGTGGTTGTTGGATTTGCCTTTGACGAGTCGTACAGCTCTCTCGTCAGTTGTGGTCACACTTGCCCGCTTTTGTGTTCTGGGATTTCACAGCGTATCCTTTCTGCTTCTCTGATCAGAGCAAGCTACGTTGCTGAGCATATCTCTCATCGCCGTCTCATCCCATCTGTTGCATCTTCGTTTTGGTCTTTCCGAGAATGAAGAAATGCGAAAGCAAGGAACCGGACGGAATCCCTTATTTGCAAAGCGATGGTTTGCTGATGAAGTGATCATTATATATGTGAGATGGTATCTGCGGTTCCGTCTTAGTTATCGCGATCGTGCCTCCATAGCCGCAGAACTGGGGATCGCGGTGGCGCCATCTACCATCCTCATATGAGGCGTGGACGAGCGACGATGTCTGAACATCGCGCCCCAGGTATCCGGCGATCACTCGATGCACGCCTCATGTGTCGTAAAGTGTGCAATTCACATTCTGCCAGAATGGACGGCAGACAATGCCAGAGCAACGCTTCACCAGTTCTTATTATACAGACAGTGCCCGTATTTGGCCTACAGCTCCGAGAGGAATGATGCTGCGATTCACTAGATCATGATAATGATGCAGAACTTCGAAACGACAAATGCGAAGAACGCGCCTATCGAGGATATATACTTCGCCGAAACCGCGCTCGATGTTGAGGAGTTTTTTGCGGGAACTCCTGTTCAAGCACTTAACGATGCCGCGCTCCTTCTCTTCACGCCCGACTCAATTGTCAGTGAACAGGTGCGGGACGGAGCAAACCTACTCGGCCAAGCTGGGTTCGAGGCCGTCTCAGCGGCGAGGGTAAGATTGAACCGTCTGAGCATTCGAGAGATTTGGAGACATCAGCTTTCAGTCAACCGCCCGTCGGACGGGCTGGATCGTGCTGCTGTGTGCGATCTGCTACTCTGCTATTCGGACTGTGTCGCGTTAATGCTCCTCGATCGACGATCTGACGGTTCTTCAACTGCAGCGTCGCGGCTCTCGACGCTCAAGGGTAGCGGAGATCCGGCACTTCGCGCAAGTGGCACACTTAGATCGGTCCTCTATTCGCCGGATTGCGTGTTTCGCCTCGTTCACAGCCCCGATGGACCGACGGAAATGATCAGAGAGCTGGGAATTCTCTTTCCGCGAGAGATGCGGCGGCGGTTCCTCTCCGGTCTCAAGAATGGGCAACTCGAAACGGCCGCTACAATCGAGGCATTAGCGGCCGCAGCGCTGCGGTCGGTAGGCGTAAAGTCGCTTAGAACGCTTGAGGCGGTTCAAAAGCTCATTGAATTGATCGATAATAGACTAGCGCAGTCGCCACATGATTCCGGTGAGCAACTTAAGCATCTTGCGACGTTGCTGGAGCGCGTGAAGGTCCGCGACTCAACGATCGGGGCAAGGGCAATTTACGCGGCGATTGAGGCCGCTGACCTGCACCTTGATGGTTGGGAACTGATCCTGCTTGGCGCCCGCACGCTATGCCGAGAGGGTCGCGATGACTGAGGAAATCTATATCTCTGTTATCGGTCCGTCCAAGACCTCCTCGGCGCTGGAGGAGCAAGCGAAGGAGTTGGGCCAGTATTTAGCACAAAAAGGCGCCATCCTCATCACAGGGAGTTCGGAAGGAATTTCTGGCGCAGCTGCCGAAGGGGCTCGCCAGGTTGGCGGCCGAGTCATTTTCTTTGGACCAGGAATCGAGCGTACTCGAGGAACAGGCGTCGTCCGATTGCCGACTGGCTTGGGCGAACTGTGCAATGGACTGGTTGTCCGGGCCTCTGATGCGGTTGTTTCTGTGAGTTGCGGTTGGGGCACGTTGATGGAAATCGCTCTTGCGGTGAGAACAGAGGTACCGATCATCAGTCTCGATAGTTGGCAGATCAGCGATGGAAATGGCGAATCTATCGAGGGTCTTACGAGAGTTGAATCTGTGGTTGAGGCGGCGGAGCAGGTCTGGGCAGCTGCAGTCAATCGGGTGCGTTCGAAATCCCCCCGACTGGCCTAATCGCCTGTGATCTAACATGGCGAAAGTGATCAGCGGCAGTGTTTTGTGTGGCGGCGCATTCCCGTTAGCTACTGACGGAGATCAGCCATGAAGAAAAGCGCTTTTCGGTTGAGCAATCGTTGCGGTGCTGAAACAGGCCGAGCTAACCTTCTGTTAAATCAAAACCGTTGATTATCGACTTTAACAAGCCAAGATGGCGGACTCCCATCGAAAGGCGAGGCAGCATGGAAGGCTCGATACGTTATTGGACTCTGAAATCAACTTCGCTTTGCCGTGTGCTTTTATCCTGCTCGCCTAGTAATCCTTCGGTTGCGACGCAAGTCGTTTATTACAGGTTGGAAGGATGACGCCCCTCGCAAGCATCATTGTCGGCGTTCCCTAAAAGGTGAGCCGCCAGGCGATACCAAGGAAAGGATCGGTAGTTATGCTAGCGATACCGCTACAGTGCAGGGTCCTTGACCGCCTGACACATTTTCGTTTGTAGCGAAACTTGCGGCGCGGGACTCTGCGATCGAAATTCCCTTGACTTGTGAGTTATCCTTCACAACATTTCAAACGAGAAGTGTTTGTTACAATCTTTTCAGGCGGTCACAGACCTTAGCATGATTACGGAGCTTGGCCATCTGCCACCCTGCCGCCAGCAATGTCAATGATGATCGAGAGTACTCGATCAATGACACATTCGAGCGGCATATCTTCCTTCTGGTGAATCACGGGCCAACCCATGACCCTCGAATATCTGAGTAACTCGCTTCGGACTTTTTCCTGATAACCACAGAAGGCGGCAAAGTCGTCGCCCGTGAATCCATCCCAGCGCCCGAGTTCGGTTGGCTTGAAGGTTTTTCGTCGTTGCCACGCCAATGCTGGATCAATATCTAGGAGCAATACCGCGCTCGGCGTGCGGACATGTTGAAACAGCGTTTCCAACCAACCGATATCGAGGCCTTGCCGTAGGTATGCCTTCACTATGGTCCGGTAGTACCAGCCATCCACAATCATGAGCTCTTCGTCGGTCCGCAGTCCGCATCGTTCAACCGCCGAATACCAAGCCGCGTTCAAATACAGATAATAGTGGGTTCCCAACACATCATTTGAGATCTCGCGCTCGGCGGGTTGCCAGATGAGTTCGCGAAGCTTGGCCATCTCCGCTCTCACGTGGGGATCGTCGAATTCGACGGAGGACTTAGCCACATATTGTGCTTGCATCCCTTCTTGTTTTACTCGGGCGCACAATGCTTTGGCAGTAACAGTCTTGCCAGCTCCGTCGATTCCCTCAAATGCAATGATCACGACTTAATCTCCTCTGCTACTACCAAGCCGTAGACATCCGAACGCCAAACATGTGCGAGATAAAATCGCCTAGATCGTTGCTCTGAGTGCTCGCAGTAGATTCGATGCGTTGGAGTGCCCGCCATCCATCGAGCAGATCCGGCGGGGTACATTTTCGGCCAGCGAGACGCTGCGCCGCCGATAGCACGTAAAATGCAGCAGCTTCGATGCGGTTGTGCGCAACAATCTCCTGGAATAGCCGCCAATCGACCGCGCCCTCTTCCAAGAGAGCGACAATATCGATCAAATGATGGAAACCAAATCCCGGACGATCGAATGCCTCAAAATATAGCTTGAAGCAAGAAGTGAAGACATTCCACGCACTTTCTAGCACAGGGACTTCAGCGCCGGCCTGCGTATGGATGGAAATCAAATGGTTGAGCGGAGACGCATCGGCGAATGCGAAATGCAGTGCCCAATGGACATCAACGCAGACGTGAAAGACCGGGCTATTTACTACCATTTCGTAGGCAAAGGGTATGCGCCGAACAAAGTCGGGACCGAACAGCCAATCTGGCGCGTTTACCAGTCGGTGGTCGCGTACGAATAGGACAAGTTCGTAGTGACTAGCTTCGTTGCTTGTAATCTCCTCCCATGTTGCCGGTCGAAAGTGTTCCGCATCATCCGAACATGCCGCCTGAATGAACCCGAGATCATGCATCACCAAGCGGACCGCTTCAATATTGGTCCGGTCGATCAGAATATCTATGTCCCCGCTGATGCGAACCCAGGGGGGGCGATAGAGCCAAAGACGATAAGCGGCCCCCTTGATCAGGGCATGGCGAATGCCTAGCCCTGTCAGAGCACGACTAATCTCTAAAGAAGCACGGTGCTGCAGCGCATGTTGCAGCTCAGCGTGCAAACTGTCGGCAATCCATCGTTGTCGAATAGCTGTCGGCAGTACCCCACAGAGGTTCAGTTCGCAAAGCCGTTGGTACAGAATGACACCAATGACATGGCCATCGACCTCTGCTGCAAGTGATTCCCAATCGATCGCTTGCATGAGACCTCTCTGAATATCTTCAGTGGGCTTATTCTTGTTACTCCCAGGCTGAAAGAGGAGCGCAGACAGAACACTTATGGGCAATTGATGAAGACGCTTTATCATCGTAACTCCCAAAAGCATAGTGTGGCAGATCGGTCCAAGCCCGGGAATCGGCCTCCACCTGATCGAGGAGTTACGACTTGTCTATACAAACACCCGCGGACGGTCGAAGATACGGCGGGCCCGAATCGCGCGGTTAACACGTCAATCAGGCCGACAGGGACTTCGTTAAGCGTCGTCATCGCTACGACAAAGGTTCTCATGTTCAAAAACCTGCGCTTTCACCTATGTCGAAGCTGGTCATGCCTCGATCCTCTGTTGTTCGAAGAACTTGTGGCAGTCACGGATCGTGTCGTCTTTCAACAAACATGCATCGGTTACCTGCCGACAGCTTGCACCCGTCACTCAACAGCATCACAGCATTGCGTGTCGCCACAGCCGCACCGCCGCCAATCCATCTCGTGCCAACGTGACCAAGCGCCCAAACCTTCTTTGCTGAGAAAGCTGCAACGAATCATTGCCGAGCAGAGTTCACCTACAATTAGAGAAGAAAACGGTTTCCTCAGGGACGCTTCAATGAGTCGGTCAATACCTGAGCCATCGACTCCAAATTGCGACCTCAACGAACCAGGTTTTCAGCAGCCCGTTAGGCTAAGTTCTTCACAATTAACCTCCGCATCCGTAATTCCTACTTATACAACTTCATTTGGCGCGGAGTCCGTTCCTGGAGCCACACTCGTAAAGCCGCCTTGCGTGTTTACCCATCGATCGGTTTTGCAAAGACATAGGTGACGACGCGCAAGGTCGCGAACCGAGTCGTCATAAATAAACTTGCGACCATTAGTTAAGATGGCGACAGCAGTCACCCAGGCAAGAGTTGTTGTATCTGTCAATCGTTCTACGGAGTATGGGATAATAGTGCCCGTCGCTATGCCAGCACGATGCGCGGCCATGATTAATTCGGCTACGGCTGGCAGCCCGCCTTCAACAATTCTGTGGAGGATCGGGTCGCGATAATATTGGTCGCGCATCTCCTTCCAGGAAAGAGTGAGTAGACTAAATCTGAGGTCAGGAGCCTGAGATTCGAGAATATGGACTGTGCAATCGCTATGGATTTCCAGGTCCAGCACCTTGGGGGTTACTGTCAGCCGCGCAGACAGTGGCCGACCCAAGTTCCTGCCAGTCCGAAATTGATCCACAAGAGGTTCAAGGACGGAGGCATCTTCTGGAAAGAGGCTCAAACCCCGATGCTTCAGAATCTGAAGGCTTCCTCGTTCTTCGAAGACAAATCCCTTCAATTCAACGGGAACGCGACGTTCGCTCGGCAGTACCATGAGCGCTATCCCTCTGTTCATCCGCTGCAAATCCGCTCCCAAAGCATTTGCTAATCGTGTAATTGAATCATCGCCTCGGACTCGAATTCCACGCAACGATACCTTCCATTCAGGAGCAGAATTATCGATCGTTTGTATCCATCGGACAACAGGTTCCAAGCCTATTATTTCTTCGTGGAAGAGATCCACACTAAGGCGAATGGCGAAACGGTTGTTTGACGTCGTCCCACTCCAAGCGGTTTTCCAATCTCGGACGTAGTCAATGATGGGGACTGGCTTACTCCGAGATATACCGCTAGTGTAAAGTTCACATTTCATTCCAAGTCGGGCACAAGCTGCAATTGTGCGGACTACAAAGTCAGGCTCATCAAGGGGTTCACCGCCGCCGCAGATCACGAGTTTGCGGGTCCCAGCTTCTGCGAGCCATTCAGCAACCGTCTCCGGATGTTTGGCGAGAAGACGTCTCTCCTGGTCACCAACAATCCTCGAGCCAAAACTACAATGAGCACAGCCGATAGAGCAAAGCTCGGTTGGCCAGATAAACGCAGAAGATGGCGAGGAAGGGATTGGCTGCGGGAGTGGGTCAACTAATCTCAAAACTTTCCAGCACAGTGGGATCCGAAGCTTGGAATTCACGTGACTTGAAGTCGCGGC